>Ga0307376_10000049_pt1 | contig 191521 bp, 163 predicted proteins | sample TR2MG_FD_202536 | JGI IMG/M metagenome (GOLD analysis project Ga0307376, IMG submission 202536) | Soil microbial communities from Risofladan, Vaasa, Finland - TR-2 | ecosystem: Environmental > Terrestrial > Soil > Coastal area > Acid sulfate soil | place: Finland: Risofladan, Vaasa...
CGCGCAGCAAGGCTGAAGCCGAAGCAAAAGCACGGGCCGAAGCCGAGACGAAGGCGCGCGAAGAGGCCGAGCGGCGCGCACAGGAACAGGCGGAAGCTGCCCGCATAAAAGCGGAGCAGGAAGCGGCACGCAGCAAGGCTGAAGCCGAAGCAAAAGCACGGGCCGAAGCCGAGACGAAGGCGCGCGAAGAGGCCGAGCAGCGCGCACAGGAACAGGCGGAAGCTGCCCGCATAAAAGCGGAGCAGGAAGCGGCGCGCAGCAAGGCTGAAGCCGAAGCAAAAGCACGGGCCGAAGCCGAGACGAAGGCGCGCGAAGAGGCCGAGCGGCGCGCACAGGAACAAGCGGAAGCTACCCGCATAAAAGCGGAGCAGGAAGCGGCGCGCAGCAAGGCTGAAGCCGAAGCAAAAGCACGGGCCGAAGCCGAGACGAAGGCGCGCGAAGAGGCCGAGCGGCGCGCACAGGAACAAGCGGAAGCTGCCCGAATAAAAGCGGAGCAGGAAGCGGCGCGCAGCAAGGCTGAAGCCGAAGCAAAAGCACGGGCCGAAGCCGAGACGAAGGCGCGCGAAGAGGCCGAGCGGCGCGCACAGGAACAAGCGGAAGCTACCCGCATAAAAGCGGAGCAGGAAGCGGCGCGCAGCAAGGCTGAAGCCGAAGCAAAAGCACGGACCGAAGCCGAGACGAAGGCGCGTGAAGAGGCCGAACAGCACGACGCCAAAGTAATAAAGGCAAAGCAGAGTGCCCAAACACCCGCGCGGTTCACAAGTGCTACCGTGCTGTTTTTTGATGTAATCGGTTACACCAAGCAGTCTGTCAATAAGCAGATCAAGATCAAAAAACAATTCAACCAGCTGCTTTCCGATTGTCTGGGATCATCGGGGGGTGATGACCGCATCATCCTGGATACCGGGGATGGTGCGGCAGTAGGTTTCCTGCAGCATCCGGAAGATGCTCTGGTAGTGGCAATGCTATTTCGCAAGACGGTGATGACGAATGAGCATAAGGACTACACCGATCTTAAGGTGCGCATCGGTATTCACCTCGGCCCCGTCAATATCATCCAGGATGTGAATGGCCAAAACAATATGGTCGGTGACGGCATCAATGACGCGCAGCGCGTGATGAGCTTTGCCGGTACCGATCAGGTTTATATTTCCCGTTCTTATTACGATTTCGTTTCGCGTTTAAGCGACGAATACGCCAACTTGTTTCAGTATCGCGGCGCGCAACAGGACAAACATGGGCGCGAACATCCGGTTTATGAGTTGGTGGATGCCTCGACTGTTGAGGCGGAAGTGGTTGTGCCCAAAAATGATGAAGCGACGGTGGCAATAAATCTCGAGCCATTCAACTTCGCGATATCCGGGGTGGCGGCTGCTTCAGTACCCGAAACAGATGAAGAGCCGGAAACGCAGCAGGATGTCGCTGCGCAATTATTGAGCGATGCAGGGCAGCTCAACTTGCCGGAACAAAAGGATAAGCCGGAAGAGGTTGAACCAGCCGCGCCGCAACAGTCAGTATCTCAGGGTGATATTGTCGGGGAATCACCCAAGGCGGAGACCAAGCCGGTTGCCCAGGCATACATGCCTTCCGAGGAAGAGGTGAGAAAGCTGGCGGAAGCGCAGGCCAAGACTTGGGCCGGAGCCGAGCAACGCGCCGCTGAAGCAGCCAGTGCCAGTGTGGAGCGCGCCGCTCAACCACGCGAAGTGCCGCATTCAGCCAAGGACACGCAGGTTGTACGCGCCAGACGCAAGCCGCTACCATGGGGCAAAGTGGGGGCAGGGTTGTTCGTGCTGCTGCTATCCGCAGCGTTTGCTGTCCCATATCTTATTCCCATGCAGGATTATGCAGCCAGAATCGAACAATCGCTCACGACTGGATTGCAACAACCGGTGCATATCGGGCAGTTGGCGGGACGCCTTTTGCCCACGCCACGTCTGGAATTAAGCAATATCTCAATTGGTGAAGCGAAGCAACTTCAGGTGCAGCGGGCACAAGTGAATTTTGCGTTATCCGCGCTGTTCTCGTCGAACAAACCAATCAACGCTATCGAGCTGGAAGGCATGCAGATCAGCAATGCAGACTTGACACAAATATCCGCATGGCTGACAAAGATTGCCGCCGATACCCGGTATCCGGTGGCGCTGATCAAATTGAGTCAGGGTCGGCTGGAAGCAGAGGGTGTGCAGTTATCCGGAATAGACGGTGAAATTGGCTTTACGCAAGCCGGGAGATTCGCCCGGGCGAAGCTGAATACCGGAGGAAACAAATTAGCGCTGGACATCAGCGTCACGCCTGAAAACAAGATGCGGGCATCCATTGTGGCGCATGGTGCATTACCGTTGCTACCGGACTGGATTTTTGATGAGTTGAACGCCAGTGGTGAATTGAACAATGATGAGCTGGTGATCAGCGATCTGGATGGACGCATCATGGGAGGAAGGCTGATTGGCAACGCACGTATCGGCTGGCGTTCCGGCTGGGATGCTCAGGTAACGCTGACGGTCAAGGATATTACGCTGCAAAATATCAACAAGGTGTTAAATGGTGATATGGATGGCACGGCGCACATCCGGGCGCAGGCCACGAATTTACCGAAGCTCGTGGAGATAGCGGCTCTGGATGGCACTTTTGTTATCAGAAAAGGCACCATTAACGGCATGGATATTGTCGAAACAACCCGCTTGCGCAGCAGGGAAAACCTGCCGGGCGGGCGCACATATTTTGATGAACTGAACGGTAGCCTGTCTGCCTCAGGCGGTGTTTACGCATTCCGCCAATTGAAAATGAATGCCGGGGTGCTGACTGCAACGGGCTCGCTGGACATCACCAAACAGAAATTATCGGGGCGTATTCTCGCTGATTTGTCAATGCGCGCAGGGATGGGGTCGGTTGCGCTGCAAATCGGCGGGACGACCGGCAATCCGACGCTACGTGCCGTGCCTTGATTTGCCCACCGTGATGATCGCTTAACCCAGTGTACTGGCGAGACGTTCCAGCGCCTGTTGCAGATTCTTCATCGAGGTGGCGAACGACAGACGGGCATAGCCTTCGCTGCCGAAGGCCGAGCCGGGCACTACGGCAACTCCGGCTTCTGCCAGCAGGTATTCTGACAACGCGATGTCTGTAGCTTCCTTGATGATTCCCTTTTGGTGCAACGCCGCGATAGCCTTGCGCATATCCGGGAAGGCATAAAACGCGCCACCCGCCATGATGCACTGTACGCCGGGCAGCTTGTTCAATTCATTCACCACGAACACATGTCGCTCGCGAAACGCCTCGAGCATCGGCGTAATGCAGCCCTGGTCGCCGTTCAATGCCGCTTCCGCCGCCACCTGCGAGATCGAGGTCGGATTTGAAGTGCTTTGTGATTGCACATTCTCCATCGCGGTGATGATGTTCTCAGGACCTGCCGCGTAGCCGATGCGCCAGCCGGTCATCGCATACGCCTTGGATACGCCGTTCAGCACCATGGTGCGGTCGTACAGGTCGGGACAGGCGTTGAGAATGTTGGCGAACTTCGCATCAGTCAGTGCGATGTGCTCGTACATGTCATCGGTGGCAATGAGGATATGCGGATGCCTGCGCAACACCTCGCCCAGCGCCTTCAGGTCATCCAGCGAATACACTGCGCCGGACGGATTGCTCGGGCTGTTGATTACCACCATTTTTGTTTTGGGCGTAATTGCAGCTTGCAGTTGCGCGGCGCTCATCCTGAAGCCCTGCTCGATACCGGCCTGCACGATCACCGGCGTACCTCCCGCGATGAGCACGATGTCGGGATACGATACCCAATATGGTGCGGGGATGATGACCTCATCACCGGGGTTGATCACCGCCAACGCGAGGTTAAAGAAGCTCTGTTTGCCGCCGCAGGAAACCAGTATCTGCTTTGCCGCGTATTCGAGGCCGTTATCGCGCTTGAACTTGGCAATGATCGCGGCCTTGAGCGAAGGCGTGCCGCCCACGGCGGTGTATTTGGTGAAGCCCTTATTGATTGCAGCAATCGCGGCATCCTTGATGTGCTGCGGTGTATCGAAATCCGGCTCACCCGCACCCAGTCCGATAATATCCTTGCCTTCGGCTTTCAGCCGTGCTGCGCGGGCAGTGACGGCAAGGGTAGGAGAGGGTTTGATGGCTTGTACGCGAAATGAAAGTTCCAAGATACTTCCTTGCAGGTTAAGACGCAGGCGCGAATTATACCTGTGAGGCTGGAAAGGTGGAATGAAGCAGCAATACTGCCGAGGCTTGATTTTTTTAAAGATACCGGGTGCTACATGGCCGCATACAATTTTTTGGCCGCGACCGCCTTTACGATATAACCGCGTGTTTCCGCATAAGGCAGGCGGCGGCGCAGGGTTTCATATACTTCATCCGGCTGTAGCGAATTGATCTTGCTGATCGCATCCGTCTGGCGGTTTTTGGCCGGGGCGGAGCTGAATGCCCGATACAAGTTGCTCGGCCCGGTGTTGTAGGCCGCAATCGCGCAGTATTCACGCGATACCGGGTTGTCAATTTGGCTCAGCGGGGTGTCGTTCAGCAGTACACTGAGATAGGTTGAACCCAGTTCGATATTGTTTTCCGCATCAAACAAGTATTCCTTGGTGGGGGATTTATCCAGCCCTTTGGCTTTTCGGTATGCCTCGCGCCCGCCGCTGTGGGGAACCAGCTGCATCAGGCCGTAGGCCGGTGCGCTGGAAACCGCGTAAGGGTTAAACGCGCTTTCGATCCTGATGATCGCAAAAATAAGGCTACGGCTGACCTGCGTGGTGTTGGAGTATTTGCGTACCGTTGCGGCATATTGCAACGCGCGCTTGTCCACATGAGTGTTGACCATATTGAAGCGAACATACATCACCGTCTTGCGGGTGCCATTCACATCGATCTGTCTGCGCTGTAATTTATTGTTTACCAAATAGCCGGCATAACGCTCTACACCCCAGCGTGATTTGAGCGGATTGCTATCCTGGTCAAGCACCAGTTCCTGCAGGTAGGGTTTGCCCTTCAATTCGATTTCCTTGTCGGAAAACAGATCCACCGCACTGGGGTCATCTGGTGTGAGCAGCGCGGTCACCACTGCATTTTTCAGTTTGTCCGTGACCCCGGCTTCTTCGAGGTGCTCGATCAGGATCGTGCCCTTGTCGTAATCGACCACGGTGCGATTCCGGTAATTTTCGGTGTATTTCACATAGCGCGTCTTGCCGGGCAGGGTTGCCGATTCCTTCTTACCCCACTTCTTGCCGCTTTCCTGCTGCAGATCACCCATCAGCCGGTTAAATTCGGCTTGCATCCGCTTAAAATCCCGTACGGCCAGTGTGGGGTTATATTGGTATGCGGTTACCCGGCTGGTGGCGATGGACCTGAGCGCCTGTTCGGGGCTCTTGCTTGTGGCTACGCGCACCATTTGTTGGGTGGAACATCCGGGTAGCAGGGCTGCGCCCAGCGCCGTGGCCAATAACATCAAATTCTTTTTACCCATCACTTGCCTCGTTCCTCCTTTGTTTCATACATCGGTCTCATCTTAACAGCGTGACCGGTGCCCTGAATGTTTTTTGCCGAATTGACTTGTCATATTCATTTTCTACTGATAAGGTGGTAACAAGTTACTCACTTTATAAAGGTGGCAAATTTGAAAGTACATGCAAAACATTTACCCGCAGACGAAAGGCGCGCGGTGACGGTCGAGGCGGTAATTGATCTGGCTGGTTCGCAAAATCCCAGCGAAATCACAACGTCGGCCATCGCCAAGCACATGAATCTGACCCAAGGCGCGTTGTTCCGTCATTTTTCGACCAAGGAAGCCATCTGGCAGGCCGTGATGGAATGGGTGGCGGATCGGCTGCTAACGCGGCTTGATCGCGCAGGCAAAGGCATCGAATCACCATTGGCAGCCATGCAGGCCATGTTCATGAGTCATATTGAATTTGTGATTGAGCACCCCGGCGTGCCGCGCATGATGTTTGGCGAGTTGCAGCGCGCCGATTTCACACCAGCCAAGCGCATGGCGCAAACTCTGCTCCAACGTTATGGCGAGCGCCTTGCCTCCCGCATTGAACAGGGAAAAACTTCCGGAGAGATCGCACAAGAAATCGATACCCAGGCTGCTGCCACGCTGTTTGTTGGGACCATTCAGGGCCTGGTAATGCAGTCCATGCTGTCAGGCGATATTCAGCGCATTCGCACCGATGCACCCGGTGTTTTTGCAATTTACCAACGCGGTATAAGGGGTTTGCAATGAAACAATTTTTTTCGAGACATGGGCGAATCCTGACACTGGTTGGTGTACTGGTTCCGTTAATCATCCTGTTCGTCTATGTCGCACTGCGTTCCGGGCCGCTGGCACCGGTGCTGGTAACGGTCGCCGCCGTGGAGGAAAGATCCATTACTCCGGCGCTGTTTGGTATTGGCACCGTTGATGCGCGCTACACCTATAAAATCGGCCCAACCTTCGCCGGGCGCCTGAAACAGCTGGACGTGCATGTTGGCGATCGGGTAAGGGCCGGACAGATGCTCGGCGAAATGGATCCGATTGACCTCGATGACCGGATCCGTTCGCAGGAGGCGGCGTTAAAGCGTGCCGAAGCAGTATTTCGCGAAGCACGGGCACGCCAGGTCTTTGCACAAACCCAGGCACAGCGTTATGAAGAGTTGCTGGTGGTGCGCTCGACCAGCGAAGAAATTGCCGCCGCCAAGTGGCAGGAGTTGCAGGTCGCTAATGCCGCTTTGTCTGCCGCACGCGATGAAATTGACCGGGTGCGCGCCGACCGTGCTGCTGTAATCTCGCAACGGAGCAATCTGCGCCTCATCGCGCCCGTCGACGGCCTGGTGACAGTTCGTGCTGCCGACCCGGGCACGACCGTTGTTGCGGGTCAGGCCGTAGTGGAAGTGATTGATCAGCAGAGTCTGTGGGTCAACGTGCGCTTCGACCAGATCAGCGCCACCTATCTGGCTGCTGGATTGCCGGCGCGCATCGTGTTGCGTTCGCGCGGCGGTCAGACCCTGGTCGGTCGTGTACTGTGGGTGGAGCCATTGGCCGATCCGATAACAGAGGAGACGCTCGCCAAGGTGGTGTTTGACGTACCTCCAATTCCCCTGCCACCGGTGGGCGAGCTGGCCGAGATCACCGTCGCCCTGCCGGCACTGGCTGCTGCACCGGTCATTCCCAACGCCGCTATTCAGCGTGCGAACGGTAGGTTGGGCGTGTGGCAAGTCGTGGATGGCGATCCGCATTTTACACCCATCAAACTTGGAGCTGCCGACTTGGATGGTTTCATGCAGGTGAACAAAGGGCTGAAAACTGGCGACCGTGTGGTCGTGTATAGCGAAAAAATGCTGGGTGAGCACAGCCGCATTCACGTGGTCGAACGCATCCCCGGAGTGGCGCGATGATCAATCTGGCCGGACGCGACATCCTGCACAGCTGGGGCAAGTTTGTCTTTACCGGTATTGGCCTGGGGCTGTTGATCGGCGTGACCCTGACCATGGCCGGGGTGTACCGCGGCATGGTGGATGATGCCAAGGTGTTGATGGACAACAGCGGCGCCGATCTGTGGGTAGTGCAAAAAGACACGCTTGGCCCGTATGCCGAGTCCTCCAGTCTGTACGATGATACTTACCGTGCAATTCTCGCCATGCCGGGAATCGCGCAGGCCGCCAATGTATCCTATCTGACCATGCAGGTACGCAAGGATGACAGCGATGTGCGTGCCATGGTGGTCGGCATCGTCTCCGGCCAGGCGGGTACGCCGGGCTGGCCGCCGCATCTGGTGGCCGGACGCCAGATTACCCGCAGCCACTACGAGGCTGTGGCCGATATCGCTACCGGTTTCAAGCTGGGCGACCGCATCCGGATACGCCGTAATCATTACACCGTAGTGGGATTGGCACGGCGCATGGTGTCTTCGGGTGGTGACCCGATGGTATTCATCCCGCTCAAGGATGCGCAGGAGGCGCAGTTCCTCAAGGACAACGACGCCATCATCCAGCAACGCCATCGCACCGCTGAAAACCCGGCGCTCAATCGCCCCGGCGTGCCCGGCCTGCTCGATGCGGTGATCGCCTCGCAAAGCGGCAATCCGTATGTCAACGCCGTGCTGGTGAGAATCAAACCCGGCTATGCACCAGACGAGGTGGCCGAATCCATCCGGCGCTGGAGGCACCTCACCGCCTACACCCTGCCGCAGATGGAGAAAATCCTGGTTGGCAAGCTGATCGCCACCTCTTCCAAGCAAATCGGCATGTTTCTGGTGATTCTCTCGGTCGTCAGCGCGACCATTGTCGCCTTCATTATTTATACCCTGACCATGGACAAGATCCGCGAAATCGCGGTGCTCAAGTTGCTTGGCACCCGGAATCGCACCATTGCCTGGATGATCATGCAACAAGCCATCGCCCTTGGAGTGATCGGTTTTGCGGGGGGCAAGATTACCGCCACCTTCGCTGCACCGTTTTTTCCCAAGTATGTGCTGCTCATGCCGCTCGATTCGGTGACCGGTTTTCTGGTTGTGCTTGTAATCTGCGTGCTGGCCAGCATTATCGCTATCCGCGCCGCGCTCAAGGTCGATCCGGCCGAAGCGATTGGAGGTTGATATGAGCGGTAAAGGCATTCGTATTGAAGGGTTGAAAAAGCGCTACGGCACAGGCGATACCGCAGTGGACGCGCTCAAGGGTGTAGATATGCAGGTGGCTCCCGGCGAAGTGGTTGGCCTGGTAGGCCCCTCCGGCTCCGGCAAAACTACGCTGCTCAAGTGCCTGGGTGCGGTGATCGAACCAACCGCCGGGCGCATGATTCTGGGTGACAAAGTGATTTATGATGATGGCTGGAAAATCAGGGATTTGCGCGCGTTGCGGCGCGATAAAATCGGCTTCGTGTTCCAGGCGCCGTATCTGATTCCGTTTCTGGATGTGACCGACAACGTGGCGTTGTTACCCATGCTGGCCGGTGTGTCCAATGCAGAGGCACGCAAACGGGCGCTGGACTTGTTCAGGGCGCTTGATGTGGGGCATCGCGCCAAGGCTATGCCGTCACAGCTGTCCGGCGGTGAACAGCAGCGCGTGGCCATTGCGCGGGGACTGGTCAATCGCCCGCCGGTGATCCTGGCCGACGAGCCCACCGCACCGCTCGACAGCGAACGCGCACTGGCGGTGATTCGCATCCTGGAGCAAATGGCCAGCCAGTATGAAACAGCCATCATCGTCGTCACCCATGATGAAAAAATCATCCCGACCTTCAAGCGTATCTACCATATTCGTGACGGGAAAACCCATGAAGAAGCGGGCGAAGGGCGCAGCACCGAATGAAATTCAACCAAATTGATATGAGGATATCCATATGAAATACAGGCACACTTTCAAAGCTATCAGCGCAAAAGCACGGGCTGATGATAATGCTGCGACCATAGCAGGAGGTATCTAGTCATGCATATATGCCAGCGGCAACGTGGTGCCGGGATATGGGTAATTTCACTGGTTGCCATCGGATTCGGCCTGCTAACCATCAAGGAAGGCGGCACGATTCTGTTCGGCAATATGGAAGCTCGCGCCGCAGCCGGAAACTATGTGCCGTTTGTACTCTGGTTCAACTTTTTGGCGGGCTTTACTTATGTCATTGCCGGTGCCGGGCTATGGATGCAGCGGCGCTGGGGCGCGTGGCTGTCTGTCGCCATAGTCGTGGCAACGGCATTTACATTTGCAACCCTCGGGGCGCACATATATTCCGGCGGCACCTTCGAGCAGCGCACGGTAATTGCCATGAGCTTGCGCACGCTGGTGTGGGCAGTAATCGCTACTCTGGCATGGCGGCGGTTATTGCGGTGCAATACCTTAGAGTAATCATGTCCACGAATAACCCGACTCATATCCCGATAAGACTGCCCGCAATATCCAGCCGAGGGCACACTGCATTGGCGCTCATGCTGTATTTTTTATATCTCGTGCCAGCCATGGCACAGCCAGTCAGCGATGAGACTACCAGCATCAATGACTGCAAAGCGGACGAAGTTATCAAATTCCGTGGCGCGACAGTAAGGCTGGAAAACGACATGTTTACCGGCACCGACCAAAATTACACGAACGGCGTGGCATTCATGCTGGTTTCACACGACATTGCCGGAAAGCTGCAACCCGAGTGTTTGCCGATGCCGGCTCGCCTGCATGCGGAACTCATCAAATTCATGAACCCCGCTTTTTGGTCTGATGCGGACAATCCGGCACACTCGCAAAATGTTGTGGTCAAATTTGGCCAGTCCATGTTTACCCCGAAGGATTTTTCCAGAACCGACCTGATTCTTGATGATCGGCCTTATGCGGGATTGCTTTATATGGGTTTGTCGTGGAACCGGCGCAAACATGAACCACAGGCAAATCTGGAAACCCTCGATACGCGTGAGATCACATTGGGCGTTATCGGCCCATTGTCTTTCGCGGAGCAGTCACAAAATGTGGTTCACAGTATGGTTGGCGCAGATAAATTTTTGGGCTGGCAACACCAGCTGAAAAATGAGCCTGCCGCCCAATTGGCTTTTGATCGTAAATTCAAAAAATATCGCGGAGCAGGGGCAATTGTTCCCGGCTTTTCAGCTGACTCGATACGTTTACTTGGAGTTCGGTTAGGCAATATTGAAACTTCCGCCACTCTTGGCATTGAAGGGCGCATCGGCTGGAATTTGCCGAATGATTTCGGGAGCTATCCGATCAGGCCGGGTGCTGAAAACCGCCCACCATCGTCTGCCTCCATTCGCAGCAACACTGCTGACGCCCATTCCGCCGCAACCAAGCCGCGCCCAGGCATCCATGTTTTCGGAACGCTGGAAACGAAGCTGGTCGCACACGATTTTTCGCTCGACGGAAATCTTTTCAGGTCAAGCCACAGCGTCACTCGCCGACCATGGGGTGCTCAGGCGGCAGGCGGCATAAGTGTTCATGGCCTTCTGGCAGGACATGGCGTCAGATTGGCCGTAATGCGCGTTTACCGTTCGCGGGAATTCGAAGAGCAGGTGACAAACCAGGCTTACGGCTCTGTCGCACTAAGCGCTGAGTTCTGAGATGGCGCAGGCACTCAATGCCACACAGAAATACCGATCAACTACTTAAAGGAATTTTTATGCAGCACCGAGCTCCTTTCAAAACAATTCTTAGCGCCTCTGTTATCGGGGTATTCCTTGCGATCACTTGTTCACAGGCTTGGTCTGGTGATGACGGCGAGACCAAGCCGCTTGCGTTGCGCAAGATCATGCAAGACCTGGGTAGAAATATGCAAAGTATTACCGATGGTATTTCCCGTGAGGACTGGGAGAAGGTGAGAATAATTGCACCGTTAATTGCCGATCACCCACAGCCGTCGCTGACTGAAAAATTTCGTATCCTGAGTTTTTTTGGTACCGATGCAACCAAGTTCAAAGGCTACGACGAGAAGGTCCATCAGGCAGCACAGGCATTGAAGCAGGCCGCCGCACGCAACGATGGACAATCCGTGATTGCAGCCTTTGCGGAATTGCAAAACGGTTGTCTGGCCTGCCATCAGAATCTTCGCAAACCTTTTTTGGAGCATTTCTATGGACAACACTAAAGTGAAGCGTCGCCTCTACGCGAAACATGCGGGTGCCAGATGCGGCACAGTCCGCTCTCTCGCGTCATTAACTCTGGCCGGATTGCTGGCCGGTTGTGCGTCCGGACCGGATTTCAGGCAACCGGCAGCGCCCGACGTGGCTGCCTACACTGCTGCGCCGTTGCCGCAGCAAACAGCATCCGCCGCTACCACATTGGGAGGCGCACAGCGCTTTAGCGAAGGAGCGGCAATCACTGAACAATGGTGGCGTGAGCTGCGCTCACCACAGCTTGATGCACTGATCGAAGAGGCCTTGCAAGCCAGCCCCACTTTGGCCTCGGCGCAGGCCACTCTGCGTCAGGCACAGCAAACTTACATGGCGCAGGCAGGCTCAACACGTTATCCGCAAGTAGATGCCGATATCGGTGCCCAGCGCCAGCGTTCTAGCCCCAGCGCCCTGGGGCAAGTTGGCAACGCACGGGAATTCAGCCTGTACAATGCCAGCGTCGGCGTGCATTACCAACTTGATCTGGCCGGCGGCAACCGGCGTGCCCTGGAGGCACTGGTGGCCCGCGCCGATTACCGGCGGTACCAACTGGAAGGTGCGCGGCTGACTTTGGCGGCCAATATTGCCACCACTGCTGTGATGCAAGCCCGGCTGTTGGCGCAAATCCAGGCAACCGAAGCTATTCTTCATGCCCAGCAAGAACAATTGCATCTGACCCGTGAACGTGTGCGGCTCGGCCATGCTGCGCCGGATGATGTGCTGGCCCTGCAAACTCAGGTGGAACAGACTCGCGCCGGCATCCCGTTGCTGCGCCAGCAACGTCAGCAGAGCGAACATTTGCTGGCCGTGCTTGTTGGCCGGGCACCGGGAGCAGGGGGCTTGCCTGCCTTCACTCTGGAGGGTTTTACCCTGCCATCCGATCTGCCACTGGTTGTTCCCTCTGAACTGGCGCGTCGTCGCCCCGATATCCAGGCTGCGGAAGCCCTGTTGCATGCGGCCAACGCGGAGTATGGCGTCGCGGTTGCCAGGCTGTATCCGCAACTCAATCTCAGCGCCAACCTTGGCTCGCAGGCTCTGAGTAGCGGTGCGTTATTCGGCAGCGGCTCGGCAGTGTGGAGCCTCGTCGGACAACTGACCCAGCCGCTCTTCAGCCCCGGGCTGCCCGCCGAAAAACGTGCGGCATTGGCTGCATTCGATGCGGCGGCGGCTAATTATCAAAGCGTGGTGCTTGAATCATTGCGCAATGTGGCCGATGTATTGGTTGCGCTGGACAGCGATGCCCAGAGCCTGACCGCACAGGCTGCCGCCGATGCTGCGGCGCAGAAATCCCTGCAATCCATGGAGCGGCAATATAAACTGGGGGCGGCCAGTTATGTGCAACTGCTCACGGCACAGCAGCAGGTGCAACAGACTAAAATCAACCTGATCGCGGCCCAGGCGCAACGACTCGCCGATAGCACCGCTCTGTATCAGGCCATGGGCGGAGGTTGGGTGGAGTCACCTGCCGGCGAGAGAAATTATCAAGAAGCATTCGCAATAAACTGATTTAAAATAATATGTTTTAATGAAGCTTGCTTCATACCCATCATTTTTTGAAAAAGCACTAGAGGGAAAAATATGTGTCTCGCCATTCCCGCGCGTGTGGAACAGCTTCTTGTCGGAGACAGCGCCATCGTCAATCTTGGCGGGGTGCGCAAGGAAATATCGCTGGCGCTGGTAGAGAATGTTGCGGTGGGCGACTATGTGATCGTTCATGTCGGCTACGCACTGCAGAAGCTTGACCCGGAAGAGGCAGCGCAGACGCTCGCTCTGTTCGCGGAAATTGGCGGGGCTGCATCTGCATGATGTGCGTTCCGGCATGAAATACGTTGATGAATTTCGCGACGGCGCGCTGGCAAAAAATATTGCCACGAACATCGCACGCGAGATTGATCCGCAGCGCCGCTATCACCTGATGGAATTCTGCGGCGGCCATACCCACGCGATTTCGCGCTATGGCATCGCCGACCTGCTGCCCGCCAACGTGCGCATGATCCACGGCCCGGGCTGTCCGGTATGCGTGCTGCCGGCGGGACGAGTGGAAAATGCCATCCAGTTGGCGCAAACGTCCGGCGCGATCCTGTGCTGCTACGGCGACATGCTGCGCGTGCCGGCATCCGGCGGCATGAGCCTGCTGAAAGCCAAGGCGCGTGGCGCGGATGTGCGCATGGTGTATTCCAGCTCTGACGCCGTAAAGATCGCACAGGAAAACCCGCAACGGCAGGTGGTGTTCCTTGCCATCGGCTTCGAGACCACCACACCGCCGACGGCGGTGGCAATCCAGCAGGCGCAGGCACTCAAGCTCGACAATTTCAGTGTGTTCTGCAACCACGTACTGACCCCATCGGCGATCTCACACATCCTGCAATCGCCGGAAATACGCCAACTTGGCGTGCTGGCGCTGGACGGCTTCATCGGCCCGGCGCATGTCTCGACGGTGATCGGTAGCCGCCCTTACGAATACTTCGCCGAGGAATTTCAGAAGCCGGTGGTGATCGCCGGGTTCGAGCCGCTCGATGTGATGCAGGCTATCCTGATGCTGGTACGCCAGTTGAACGAATGCCGTGCCGAAGTGGAAAATGAATTTTCCCGTGCGGTAACGCGCGACGGCAACGTCAAGGCGCAGCTACTGGTGGCGGAAGTATTCGAGTTGCGCCGCGTGTTCGAATGGCGCGGCCTCGGGCTGGTGCCCTACAGCGCGCTGCGCATCAAGGCACAATACGCCGCTTATGATGCAGAGCTGCGCTTCAATGTGCCACCGCTGTCGATCCCCGATAACCGGGCGTGCGAGTGTGGTGCAATATTACGCGGTGTGAAGCGCCCCCAGGACTGCAAGCTGTTCGGCACGGTGTGCACGCCGGATAACCCGATCGGGTCATGCATGGTTTCATCCGAAGGCGCCTGTGCGGCGCATTACAGTTATGGAAGATTCCGGGAGGCTGCCTGATGAGTGCTAGCAAAGTACAAAGCATGGCCAAACCTAACTACACACGCCCACTTGATTTCAAGCATGGCCGCGTGGACATGACGCACGGCAGCGGCGGGCGCGCAATGGCGCAGTTGATCGACGAGTTGTTCATGGCAGCGTTCGATAACGAATTTCTGCGCCAGATGAACGATCAGGCGCGCTTTCCCGCACCGTCCGGGCGCATGGTGATGTCCACGGACAGCCATGTGGTGTCACCGCTGTTCTTTCCCGGCGGCGACATCGGCTGCCTGTCGGTGCACGGCACGATCAACGACGTGGCGATGTCGGGTGCGCGGCCGTTGTATCTTTCCGCGAGCTTCATTCTGGAAGAGGGCCTTCCGTTGGCCAACCTGAAGCGCATCGTCGAATCCATGGCTCAAGCGGCGCGGGATGCCGGTGTGCCGATCATCACCGGTGATACCAAGGTGGTGGAGCAGGGCAAGGGAGACGGCGTGTTCATTACCACTACCGGCATCGGCGTGGTGCCGGAGGGCGTCAATATCTCCGGCGAGCGCGCCCGTCCCGGCGACCAGATACTGGTATCCGGGATGCTCGGTGACCACGGTGTGGCAGTAATGTCGCTGCGCGAAAACCTTACCTTCCATACCAGCATCCAGTCCGACACCGCCGCGTTGCACGGATTGGTGGCGGCGATGGTGGCGGCAGTGCCGGATATTCATGTGCTGCGCGACCCAACGCGCGGGGGGCTGGCCACTACGCTCAATGAAATTGCAAAGCAGTCGGCGGTGGGCATGATGCTGCATGAAGGAAAATTGCCAATCCGCGAACAGGTCAGGGCGGCATGCGAATTCCTCGGGCTCGATCCGCTCTATGTTGCCAACGAAGGCAAACTTGCGGCAATCTGTGCGCCACAGGATGTCGAGCAGCTATTGCAAGCGATGCGCGCGCACCCGCTGGGGCGCGATGCCGCCGTGGTGGGCGAAGTGATCGAAGACCCGCACCATTTCGTACAGATGGAAACCGCATTCGGTGGGCGGCGTGTCGTCGACTGGCTGACAGGTGAACAGTTGCCGCGCATTTGTTGAGCCGTAAAAATCCTGTTCCTCACCCTAACCCTCTCCCGCTTGCGGGAGAGGGGAGTAAGGTGCACCGTTCTGGCGACACGCATCCGAACTTTCAGCCCGTAATTCAAAGTCTCCAGCTAAAGCCGGTGGTTTAAGCCTTATGATGGATAATTAACGTTGTAACCAATGGCCACCGTATTGTCGGCGCTGGCCGCCATCGCTACGCCGCTGGCCGACCAAAGGTCGTGATGGATTATCTGGTTGCTGCGATTCATCATTGCGTCTCGAGCAGCGACAAATCCTCGGGCAGGCTGATGCCGCTATCAATGATTTGGAGTGAAGGGAAGGAATAAGACGCCATGGCGATAACGGGGGCGGCTCCGGATTGAGGTGCGCCGCCAGCCAAGAGATGAGCGCTATGCAGTGCGCCCAGATAGCCGGGTGCCGACATGCTGGAAGCAGCCGATTCGTCGAGTGGCGTAACAGTCAATACACCATCCACATAACTGATAGCATAATTGGCCGAAATTTGTCCCTGTGGGCTAATGCTGTAGCTACCTGCGCTAGTCGCACCCTGGCTAGTACCCGCGTAAGACAATGCACCGCCAAGCACAGAGCTTGTCTCGCTATTGACGAAGCCGGAATAAACAACATCGTTACCACCGGCGTAAGCGAGCCCGTCGTAGGTTTTACTAGCGTCATTGGCGGTGACGGTGAGCGACGCCGGGATGATGTCGGCGCTGGCGGTCGGGGCGGTGCTTTGATCTACGTTGTAGTTGCCGCCGTCAAGGCCGCCGAAGGTGGTGGCGGCGAGGGTTGCGGTCTTGCCGGTGCCTGCATTCTGGTCGGCGAAGCTGGCGCTCCAGCTGGCTGCCTGCACGTCGTCACCGGATACGATGCCGTTGAAGGTCAGATTGTTGCCGGTGATCGTCGCCGCCGTTGTGCCGTCGTAAGCTTTATCGGCAACGGTGAAGCTGCCGCCGATGGTGAGTGCTGCCTTGTCGATAGTCAGCGTGCCGTCAACGAAACCGATGGTGTAATTGCCCGAGGTCATGCCCGAAGGCGCGATGACATAGCTGCCGGCGCTGGTCGCGCCTTGGCTGGTACCCGCATAGGTCAACGCACCACCGAGCACAGAGCTTGTCTCGCTATTGACGAAGCCGCTATAGGCAACACCGTTGCCGCCGGTGTAGGCGAGTCCGTTGTAGGTTTTGCTGGCGTTGTTGGCGGTGACGGTGAGCGACGCCGGGGTAATGTTGGCGCTGGCGGTCGGGGCGCTGCTTTGATCCACGCTGTAGTTGCCGCCGTCGGCGCCGCCGAAGGTGGTGGCGGCGAGGGTTGCGGTCTTGCCGGTGCCGGCATTCTTGTCGGCGAAGCTGGCGTTCCAGCTGGCTGCCTGTACGTCATCGGTACCGATAATGCCGTTGAAGGTCAGCGCGTTGCCGGTGATCGCCGCTGCCGTTGTGCCATCGTAGGTTTTGTCAGCCACGGTGAAACTGCCGCCGATGGTGAGCGATGCCTTGTCGATGGTCAGCGTGCCATTGACGAAGCTGATGTCATAGCCCTGCTGGCTGGACCAAAACCCGTCGGGAGTGATGGCGTAGTCGCCGGCGTTGACCGCATTTTGCGAAGTGCCGGTGTAGGCCAGAGCACCGAACAGATTGCTGCCGGGGCATGCGCCGGTGGAACAGGTGATGCCGTTGCCGTCGCTGTAAGTGGTGCCGTCGTAGGTCTTGCTGTCGTTGTTGGCGGTGACGGTGAGCGGGGTGAGGAAGCTTTTGAGTAGCGGCGCGGTATGGTCTTCGTAGATGCGCCAGACGGCGGCACTGCCGCCCGTGGTGGAAATGTCCCAGCCGGCATAATTGACGGCCTGTTTCATAGCGATACTGTTCAAGCCCGTTCCGCCGCCAGCACTGGAGCTTAAGCCGGTGGTATCGGTGTCCCAGTAGCTGTTGCTGACAGTGCTGTAGCTGTTGTTGTACCCCACCAGCCCGCCAATATCGTAGGTGCCGCTGACCGTGCCGGTGGCGTAGGCGTTGCTGATGCTGCCGTAGCTGTTATCCCCTACCAGCCCGCCGACAACGCTGTTGCCGTTGACTGTACCGGTGGCGTAAGCATTGCTGATGTCGCTGAAATTACGGTTGTTCCCCACCAGCCCGCCGACACTGCTGCTACCGGTGACCGCACCAGTGGCGTAGGCGTTGCTGATGGTGCCGCTTTCATTACGCCCCACCAGCCCGCCAATATCGTTGGCAGTGCCGCTGACCGTGCCAGTGGTGTAGGCGTTGCTGATGCTGCCTTCGTTGTACCCCACCAGCCCGCCGACTTGGTGGTCGCCGCTGACCGTGCCGGTGGCGTAGACGTTGTTGATGCTGCCTTCGTTGAACCCCGCCAGCCCGCCGACACTATAAATTCCAGTGACTTGAGCATCGATTACCCCGAGGTTGCTTACCGTGGTGCCTGAAGCAATTTGGCCGAACAGGCCTATGGCGTTAGGCAGATCGACCACGAGATTGGCGAGGGTATGGCCGTCACCGTCGAAATTGGCCGCCAGATAGGGGACGTTGTAACCCTCCGCTGTGGCGAGATCGACGTTGGCAGCAAGGTGGAAGGTGAACGTGGCGTCATCGGCAAAGGCGAGCAGGTCTTTCATGCCCTGTACGGAATCGATGGTGTATGTGCTTGCGCCCGCCGCCGTCAGCGTGCTGCTGTAGTTACCAATGCTCAGCGATGTCAAGCCACCGTTGAACCAGCTCGTATATTGGTCGTTGTACAGTCCGCCCAGCGTAACCCCGGAGGCGCCGTTGATAGTGGTGGCATCGATGTTGTAATGGCTGTTGCTGATGGTGCCGTAGGAGTTATCCCCCACCAGCCCGCCGACATTGCTGTTGCCGCTGACTGTAGCGGCAGCGTAGGCGTTGCTGACAGTGCCGTCGTTGCCCCCCACCAGGCCGCCAACGTACCCGTTGCCGCTGACCGTGCCGGTGGCCCAGGCGTTGCTGACAGTGCCGTAGTTGTACCCCACCAGCCCGCCGACATAATAGTCGCTGCCGCTGACCGTGCCGCTGCTGCTCCAGGCATTGTCGATGGTGCCGTAGTTCTCCCCCACCAGCGCGCCAACAGACCCGTTACCGGTGACGTTGGCCCCCGCCAGACCGATATTCTTCACTTCGCCACCGTCAACATAGCCGAACAGGCCAACGCTATAGGCATCCGGCCGGTTGATGACAAGCCCGGTAATGGTATGACCAAGGCCGTCGAAGCTGCCGGTGAACGGCATCATCATCCAGTCTTCCCACACCGGCACAAAGCCGGCGCCGGTCCACATGCCGCCGACGGCCAGCGGTGCGCTCAGGTCGATGTCGCTGGCCAGCGTGTAGTTCGCAGCGAGATTCATCGCCATCAATTGCAACTGGTGCGCGTTGGTGATGACGGTGCTGTATTCGCTGCGCAGGAAGGGGCGGGTGTTGCCATCGCTCATCCACCAGTCCCCCGTAACGGTGAAATCCAGGTTGGCATAGGCGCTTTGTTTGAAGGCGTAGTTGGCGGCGGCGGATTGGGCCGGGTCGCTGGTGACCGCGTTGATGTTGGTGGCGGTGCCGCCATTTGTCGTGCCAAAGGCATTGCTCTGGCCGGTGCTGTAGCTGTCCCAATAGCTGTTGCTGATGGTGTTGTACCCGTTGTTCCCCACCAGCCCGCCGACATAGCTACTGCCGCTGACCGCGCCGGTGGCGTAGGCGTTGCTGATGCTGCCGTTGGAGCTGTCCCCCACCAGCCCGCCAACATTGCCGGCGCCGCTAACCGCACCCGTGGCGTAGGCGTTGCTGATAGTGCTGTAGGCGTTCCACCCCACCAGTCCGCCGACATAGTCGCCGCTGCCACTGACCGCACCGGTGGCATGGGCATTGCTGATGCTGCCGCTGTTGATCCCCGCCAGCCCGCCGACACCGCCGTCGCCGCTGACCGTGCCGGTAACATAGACGTTGCTGATGCTGCCGCTGTTGATCCCTGCCAAGCCGCCAACATTAGTCGATCCCGTGACTTGAGCGTCGATTACTCCCAGGTTGCTCACCGTGGTTCCAGAAGCAATTTGGCCGAACAGGCCGATGGCGTAATTAGGCAGGTCGACCACGAGATTGGCGAGGCTATGGCCATCACCGTCGAAATTGGCCGCCAGATAGGGGACGTTGTAACCCTCCGCTGTGGCGAGATCGACGTTGGCAGCAAGGTGGAAGGTGAGCGTGGCGTCATCGGCAAAGGCGAGCAGGTCTTTCATGCCCTGTAACGAACCGATGGTGTAGGTGCTTGCGCCCGCCGCCGTCAGGGTGCTGCTGTAGCTACCAATGTCCAGCGGTGTCAAGCCACCGTTGAACCAGCTCGTGTATTGGTCGCCGTACAGCCCGCCCAGCGTGACCAGATGAGCGCCGTTGATAAAAGTGCTGTCAATGTTGTAGTGGCTGTTGCTGATGATGCTGTTATTGTCCCCCACCAGCCCGCCGACATCGAGGTTGCCGCCGACTGTAGCGGCAGCATAGGCGTTGCTGATGGTGCCGTAGGAACTGCTTCCCACCAGGCCGCCAACGTACCAGTTGCCGCTGACCGTGCCGGTGGCCCAGGCGTTGCTGACAGTGCCGGAGTTGAACCCCACCAGGCCGCCGGCATAATAGTCGCTGCCGCTGACCGTGCCATTGCTGCTCCAGGCATTGTCGATGGTGCCGTAGTTGCTTCCCACCAGCCCGCCAACAGACCCGTCACCGGTGACGCCGGCCCCTGCCAGACCGATATTCTTCACTTCGCCACCGTCAACATAGCCGAACAGGCCAACGCTATGGACTGCTGGCCGGTTGATGACAAGCCCGGTGATGGTGTGGCCAAGGCCGTCGAAGCTGCCGGTGAACGGCATAGCCCAGTCTTTCCCCACCGGCGCAAAGCCGGTGCTGCTCCACATGCCACCGGCGGCCAACGTTGCGCTCAGGTCGATGTCGTTGGCCAGCGTGTAGCTCGCACCGAGATTCATCGCCATCAATTGCAACTGGTGCGCGTTGGTGATGACGGTGCTGTATTCGCTGCGCAGGAAGGGGCGGGTGTTGCCCTCGCTCATCCACCAGTCCCCCGTACCGGAGAAATCCAGGTTGGCATAGGTGCTTTGCCTGAAGGCGTAGTTGGCGGCGGCGGCTTGGGTTGGGCCGCTGGTGACCGCGTTGATGTTGGTACTGCCTGAGTCAAAGCCAAAGGCATTGCCCTTGCCGGTGCTGTAGCTGTCCCAATAGCTGTTGCTGACAGTGCCCGCGTTGTACCCCACCAGCCCGCCGACATTGCTGCCGCTACCGTTGACCGCGCCGGTGGCGTAGGCATTGCTGATGCTGCCGCTTTCATTACGCCCCACCAGCCCGCCGACCTGGTTGCCGCTGCCGCTGACCGCACCAGTGGCGTAGGCGTAGCTGATGCTGCCGTTATTACGCCCCACCAGCCCGCCAATATCATTGGCGCTGCTGACCGTGCCGCTGCTCCAGGCGTTGCTGATGCTGCCGCCGTTGTACCCCGCCAGCCCGCCGACGCCATCGGTGCCGCTGACCGTGCCGGTGGCCCAGGCGTTGTCAATGGTGCCGCCGTTGCTCCCCACCAGCGCACCAACAAGCCAGTTACCGGTGACGCTAGCCCCCGCCAGGCCGATATTCTTCACTTTGCCACCGTCAACATAACCGAACAGGCCAACGTTATTGACTGCCGGCCGGTTGATGAAAAGCCCGGTGAGGGTGTGGCCAAGGCCGTCGAGGCTGCCGGTGAAGCGATTCGAATAATCGCTTCCCACCGGCGCAAAGCCAGCACCTGTGTCCCAGCCGGAAGTGTCACTCGCATCGATATCGCCGCCGAGGGCGTAGTGGCCGGCAATATCGCCGTTCATGCCTTGCAGGTCAGTGGTGGTGGTGCTGCCTTCATCGCCCAGGCTGTTGATGACGGTGTAATTGACGGTTGTGCCGTCGCTACCGAGCGTGGTGCTGAAGTTCTGACCGGCGGGTAGGTTTACCCTGGCATTGACGCGGTAATTCGCCGTGTTGCCGGCCGCTACCGCGCCCTGGCCGTATTCGAGCGCGAGTTGCGCCGTGCCGCTGCCGTTCAGCTCGGCGTTGATGTTGATGTCGCGTTCGGCGGTGAGCGTGAGTTGGTTGGCGCTCCAACTGACGGTGTCGTTGACGAAGATATCGCCATTGCCGCCCGCCGTACCCTGTGTGGCGGTGCTGATGGTGATGTTGCTGCTATCCAGACCGGTAGAAAGCGTCGTGCCGCTAATATCGCCGCCGCTGGCGGCGATGGTGTAGTCGTTGGGGTCGATCAGCCAGGTGCCGGTCTTGCCGTTGGCGGCCAGGGTGGTGATGCGCGCGTCGTCGGCGATTTTTACCGTGGCCGCGCTAGTTTCGACGAAGCCGCCATCGCCGCCCGTCGGCGCACTGGCGTCGAGCGTGCCGCCGACGTTCACGGTGCCGGCGTCCATCCCGGCCAGCAGTTTGATCACGCCGTTGTGGTTTTCGAGGGTGCGCGCTTCGATCACGCCTTGGTTGTTGACCACGCTGCGCAGCAGCGCTTCGGCGCCTTTGGCGGTCATCAGCACGGTGCCGCCATCGGCGCGGATCAGATTCTTGTTTTCCACCAGTGCGTCGAGCGCGCCTTGTTCGACTTCCACGCCGAGGAGGGTGTCGCCGGCGAAGTCGAGCGTGATGCGCTCGCCTGCGGTCAGCGCCACTGTGCCGAGGCGGGCGACGAGGGTGCCTTCGTTGCTCACCCGCCCGCCCAGCAGTGCGATGCTGCCGCCGTCGGCGGCGCTGAGACTGCCCTGGTTGACCACATTGCCGCCATGGCCGGCGAAAGTACGTTTGCCGGCCATGAAGTCGGCGTCACTCAAGTTCAGCGTTGAGGCTACCAGCCCGCCCACATCCACCCGCGCGCCCTGGCCGAACAGTACGCCGTTGGGATTGATCAGGAATACCTGTCCGTTGGCGTTGAGGTTGCCGAGGATCTGGCTACCGTCGGTGCCGAGCACCCGGTTCAGGGCGATGGCGCTGCGGTTGGGCTGGACGAAGTTGACGGTCTCGCCGCTGCCAATGTCAAAACGCTGCCAGTTGATGGCCAGGTTCTGGCTGCTCTGAGTCACCGTCATCACCGGCCCGCTCTGGCCGATGCCGCCGGCCCCGGCGCTTACCTCTCCGCCGGTGGGCAACGCGTGGGCGGTGCCGCCGAGTGAGAGCGCGGCGAGGGTGGCGAGGGCGGTGCCGACGACGATGGACTGACATCCCTTGCCACGGCCCTTGGCGGTTTCGGGTGCCGGCACGTTGCAGCCGGCGGCGTTGCGGATCAGACGGTAGCTGTGGTTCATGGCGGGTCCTTTTCTTGTTTTCCGGGTTTCTGTTTTTGGCGTTGGATCGTTGGATCAGAAATAGCGCGCGGCCTGGAGCCAGAAGCGCGGGGTGCGGTCCTTGTCGGAGGTGGGCTGCGCGGAGCCGAGCTTCCAGGCAAGGACGCTGTTGACGCTCCAGCCATCGCTGGCCCAGTTGAGCCCCAGACCGGCGCCTTCGAGGTGGCGGGTGTTGGTGTCGGCCAGCCACGGGATTTTGTTGATCCGGGCGCTACCGGCGTCGACAAAGGCCACGGCCTGCCAGGTTTCACGCAAGACGTGTCGCAGTTCCAGGTTAAGCAGGTGGCCTTCGTCGGCGCTGGCTTCGCCCTGCGGATAGGCGCGCACGCCAAAAGCGCCGCCGAGCGAGAATTTTTCGGCGGAATCGAGGTTCTTGCCGGCAAACTGGCCGTTGTAGGAAATGATGAGGCTGGTGGCGTCGCTCAACCGCTGCTGGCGGCTGGCGGCGAGCGAGTATTTGTCGAAGCGGCCGGCGCTACGGGCGGTAGTGTCGTCGATGGCTGCGGCCGCAGCATTGTCGATACCGAGTTTGCCCGTGGTCCAGGCGATGCTGGCGCTGGTGACGCCGCCGCCCAGCCAGTCGTCGCGGCGGTCACCGTTTAGTACCAGGGTCCAGTTGCGCAGGGTTTTCTGGGCGATGGTGGCGGTGGTGTCGATGCGGTCGTCGAGGCGTTTGTGATCGTAGCTCGCCTGGCCGTAGAGGTTGGCGGCGCGCGAGCGGATGAAGGGATGCTGCACGAAGGCGGTGCCGATGCGGGCGCTGCCGTGGGCGTCGAGGCTGGCGAAGTCGCGGCCGAGTTTGTAGCCCATATCTGAATAGGCGATGCCGCCACGGGTGCCCTGGCCACCGAGCGGTGCCTGCCAGCCGAGGCGGGCATAGTGCAGGCCGTCGCCGGAACTCAGGGCACGCAGCGTCAGCAAGTCGCCGAGATGAGTGGGGTTGGCGAAGTTGAGGCTGGCGCCGAGGCGGTATTCGCCGGTGAAGCGGTTGCCGTAGTTGTCGGCATCGAGGGAGCCGGAGAAGCGCTTGCCGGGAACGGCTTCGGCGACAAGATCGGCGGTACCGACCGAAGCGCCGGGCGTGAGGGTGGACTTGACCTCAACACCGGGGATTTCGGACAGCAGCAGCAGGCCGCGTTCGAGTGAGGCGGCGGCGATGACGGCGTCCGGCTGGATGTCGTTCAACGCGGCGGACATCAGCCGGTCGGGCACGGCGGTCTTGTTGTTGATGCTGATCTTGCCGTAACGGCCTTCCAATACGTTGATTTCGACCGTGCCATCTTTGATGTCCTGGGCCGGCAGGTAGGCGCGGGCAAAAGGATAACCGCGCGCACGGTAGTAGGCGGTGATGCGGGCGGCTTCGGTTTCGAGTTCGGCCAGGCCGAGTTCGCGGCCGACGGCACCCTGGAGCAGGGCCTGGAGTTCGCTTTCGGGGTAGAGGCGGGCGCCGGTAATGCGAAAGCCGGTGACCTGAATCTTGAGACCGGCCGGGGCGGCCAGCGGCGCGCGTGTCGGTTGTTCGATATCCAGATGCGGCATCGATTTGGCTGGCGGCGGCGGCCGGGCTTGCAGTTCCTGGCTGGTGCGCCCGGCGTCTGGTGGTTGCACGGCATGGATTACGCCAGCATGGGCGAACAGCAACAGCATGAGGGTGCCAGCGATAAGCGCCGAAACGCGCCCGTTTTTAACGCTTGCACTGTTTGCGCCAGTATTACTTTTGTTGTTGTATTTCATCGTTACTCGCTATGTTTTTTTGTGGCGCATGATGTTAACTATGCGGATTTGAAGAGTTTCAGGCGCGAATGGCGTATGGCCGAGAATTGTCCTGCTTTCGGCATGGTGATACCATCCGCCGGTTAGCGGATACGGCAGGCGGCGAGGAATTGCAAAAAAGGGGGAGACATGGCTTCAGAAATGAAGATGCTCGGGGATGCGGACATGCGCGCGCTGGCCGCGCTGTGGCGGGAGCTGGCGGATGCGCCGGCTGCCGAATGCAATGCCGCGCTGCGCCATTGCATGGAGCGGCTGTCGAGCCTCATCGGTGCCTGCAACGTCATCTGGTCCGGCACCGCCCGCCTGGAGACGCCGGCGACGGACGATCCGCTGTCCGGCTGGCGCATCCGCGACGCGGGGCACCTGCATGCGCAGGGATATCGGCTGGCGCTGATGCGCGAGTTCATCGCCGCCACGGGCAGCGGTGTGGCCGATCCTTACGTCGGCGCTATCGCCAGCCGCGCCGGGCGGACGCGCAGCCTGCTGCGCCGCGAACTGATGGACGACCGGGCATGGAACAGTTACGGGATCGTGCAGGAGGCGCTCGCCGACGAGCGCATCGGCGAACGGCTGCAAGGCGCGCACGCGCTCGCGGCGGACCGCGAATCCCACTTTGCCCTGGAGCGCTGTATCGGCGAACGCCACTTCAGCGAGTACGAGCGCGATCTGCTGCACTTTTTTCTCCTCGGCAGCCGGACATTCCAACGCGAGCTGCTGCTTTCGCGGGGGCTGCTGGAATCCAGTTCGCCATTCAGCCCGCGCGAGCGCGATGTGGCGAAACTGCTGCTAACCGACGCGGGCGAAAAGGAAATCGCCCGTCTGCTGGGCATCGGCCACCGCACCGTGCACCAGCACGCCCACAGTATTTACGCGAAGCTGGGTGTGTGCGGGCGGCTGGGGTTGATGGCGCTCTGGTTGCGCAAGAGAGGAAAGGGCGGGTAGTTTGCGTAGGAAAACCATATAGTGGATTATGCTGTGCTAACCTACACGACACTGCACCGACGAAAATGATGTTCCCCGCTTCGCCGGTATATAAATTAGTTAAGCTCTCAACCCATGAAAATCCTGTTCCTCGCCCACAGCTTCAACAGCCTCGCGCAACGGCTCTACATCGAGCTGACGCGACGCGGGCATGAGGTATCCATCGAGTTCGACATCAACGATGCGGTTACGGCGCAGGCGGTCGAGTTGTACCACCCCGAGCTCATCACTAAGTCGGCACCAGGTCGTAACCCTGCGCAAATGCTTGGCAGAGAGCGGGATCAGCGAGTTGATGACTATCGCTGAGCGCACCGACCGCACCAAGTTCCGGAACCAAGCCCTCAAACCCATGCTTGACGATGACCTGCTGGAGACGACCATTCCGGATAAACCTGCCCGCAGCAAGCAGCGCTACCGTACCACAGAAAGAGGCAGGACTCCGCTCGCTGCGATGAATGAGGGGGACGAATGATTTACTCCGGCATCTGCATCGAAGAAAGCCTCCATTTCCCTCCAAAATGGCGTGGTAAGTTGGCATCCGAGTCAGTTATAAAGGATTTCTTGACAACTGCCGCTGGCGGCAAGCAGCTTTCGAGCCCCATATTTAAAGAAACGAGATGACGAAATGACCGAGCCCAGCCAATTCCTGATCTACCAAAGCGAAGACGGTCGCACCAAGATCAACGTGATGCTGGATGCCGAAGCCTTGTGGCTGAACCAGAAGCAGCTTACCGAACTGTTCAGCAAGGCCAAGGGTACGATCAGCGAGCATATCAAACACATCTTTGAAGATGGCGAACTGGATGAAAATTCAGTTGTTCGGTTATTTCGAACAACTGCCGCTGACGGCAAGCAGTATGAGGTCGCGCACTACAATCTGGACATGGTGCTGGCCTTGGGCTTTCGAGTACGCAGCCCGGTGGGAATACGTTTCCGCCAGTGGGCCAACGACAAACTGAAGGAATATATCGTCAAGGGCTTTGTGTTGGATGACGAGCGCTTGAAGAACCCCGGTAAAGGCCGGGATTATTTCGACGAGCTGACCCGTCGCCTGCAAGATATCCGCACCAGCGAGCGGCGTTTTTACCAGAAGATCACCGACATCTATGCCACCAGCGTGGACTACGATGCCAGCCATCTGCTCACACAGGAGTTTTTCGCCACGGTGCAGAATAAGGTGCATTACGCCATTCACGGTCAGACTGCTGCTGAGCTGATTGCTACCCGTGCCAGCAGCAGCCAGCCAAACATGGGGCTGACGACAAGGGAAGGGAGCCGCATCCGCAAGGCCGATGTGAGTATCGCCAAAAATTACCTGAACGAGGAGGAGCTACGCGCACTCAATAATCTGGCCGAGCAATATTTGATTTTTGCCGAAGGGCAGGCTGCCCGGCGCATTGCCATGACTATGCAGGACTGGATTAGCAAGCTCGAAGGATTTTTGACCTTGAACGACCGCGAGATTTTGCAGGGCACAGGCAAGGTATCGGCGCAACTGGCCAAGACTCATGCCGAGCAGGAGTTCGACAAGTTTCGCGTGTTGGACGACCGGCGCTTCGAGTCGGACTTTGACCGGATGGTAAAGCAGTTGCCGGACAAGAAGCCGCAATGAACGATGGTCTGATTACTCGTGCCGTGCTGAAACGGCTTGCTGGCACTGCCGCCTTTCAGCGCGGTGAAGAGTATTTTTCTGCTGGTGTCGTCGAGCGTCTGCGCGTTACCGGCGGAAAGATCACCGCCCGGGTCGAAGGCAGCGAAATCTATCAAGTCGAACTGCGGGATGATGATGGCAATCTGACCGGCGACTGTACCTGCCCGCGTGCCGCCGATGGGTATTTCTGCAAGCATTGTGTGGCGGTTGGCTTGGCGTGGCTGGCAGAACACGTTTCGGAAGGGAAGCCCAAAGCAAAATCGGGGAAGACCAAACGGTGCGACCCGTGGTGCGACATCAAGGACTATCTAACCACACAGCAGCCGGAAACTTTGATCGAACTATTGCTCAACGTGGCGCAGCGCGATGACAGGCTTTACCAGTCGCTATTGCTCAAGGCTGAGCGTACCGGCGATAGCGGCCATGTGGTCAAGGCATTCCGGCGGGCGATAGACGGAGCGACACGCATCCATGATTTCGTTGACTGGCGCGAGATCGGCACTTTTGCCGGAGACATCGATCAGGTAGTGGATTCACTGAGAGAACTCCTTAAGCCCGGTGCTGCCGCCATGCTGGTCGAACTGGCCGAGTATGCCATTGAGCGCGTCGAAAACTCGCTGGAGCAGGTTGACGACTCGAACGGCAAAATCGGCGACATTGTTTATCGCCTCGGCGAATTGCACGTCAAAGCCTGCACGATGGCGCGACCGGAGCCAACAGGATTGGCAGAGCGCCTGTTCCGGCTTGAGACAACACTGCCATTCGGCCTATGCAGGTTCGATGCTAATACTTACCGGAATGCGCTCGACAAGACAGGACTGCACCGCTACCGCGAACTGGCGGAAGTGGAGTGGCGCAAGGTCAAACCACTGGACAGCAAGAGCAACTACGATGCTCATCGTTCGCGTATCACTCGCATCATGGAGCAACTGGCCGAGGCAGGCGGCGATATCGAAGAGCTGGTGGCGATCAAGTCGCGAGACCTGTCATCCGGCTATTGCTATCTCAACATTGCCGAAATCTGGGCCAAGGCCAAACAAGCCGACAAGGCGCTGGAGTGGGCGGAACGAGGCCTCAAGACTTTCCCGGAGCGCCCCGACAACCGGCTGCGCGATTTTCTGGTGGCTATATACCTCAAGCGCAAACGTCATGACGAAGCACTGCAACTGACCTGGATTCAATTCGAGGAACGACCATGTCTTGAATATTTCAAAAAATTGCACGGCATCGCAGAAAAACTTGGCAGATGGCCAGAGCAACGTGATCGTGCGCAGACTAAGGTTGCCGAAGTAATTGCCCGCACGGCTGCGGAAACGAACCGCTGGAAGCCGAAACCTTCGACACCCGACTACTCGCTACGCGTAGAAATCGCCTTATGGGAAAAAGATATAGATGCCGCATGGGCTGCAGTTCATGCGGGCGTTTGCGGCCGAAATCTGCTGATCTCTCTAGCCGAAAAACTCGAAGCATCGCGTCCCGATGATGCGATCAGCATCTATCGCCGCGTCGTGCCACCCATCGTCGAGCAGACCAGCAATACCGCCTACGCGGAGGCGATCAAGCTGATTCGCAAGGCGGGTGGGCTGATGAAAGCGCAGAATCAATCAAGGCAATTCGGCGACTACCTGGCTGAACTGCGCGTACAGTTCAAGCCAAAGCGGAATTTCATCAAACTGCTGGATGGCTTAGTGCGGAATGCAGTGAAGTGAAAATCCTGTTCCTCACCCACAGCTTCAACAGCCTCGCGCAACGGCTCTACATCGAGCTGGCGCGGCGTGGGCATGAGGTATCCATCGAATTCGACATCAACGATGCGGTTACGGCGCAGGCGGTCGAACTCTATCGCCCTGAGCTCATCATTGCGCCGTTCCTCAAGCGTGCCATTCCCGAAGTGGTGTGGCGCAATCATGTTTGTTTCGTGGTGCATCCCGGCATTATCGGTGACCGCGGGCCGTCGGCGCTGGATTTGGCGATCATGCGCGGCTGCGCGGAATGGGGTGTTACAGTATTGCAGGCCAGCGGCGAAATGGATGCGGGCGACATCTGGGCGGCGGAAACTTTCCCAATGCGCTTCACGAAGAAGAGCGGCCTGTACCGCAACGAGACAAGCGATGCGGCGGTACGCGCGGTGCTGGTGGCGGTAGAGCGATTTGAGTCCGGCGATTTCAAGCCGCAGCCATTGAATTATTCCGATCCAAAGGTACTTGGCCGACTGAACACGCCGATCAAGCAGGCCGACCGCACCATCGACTGGCAACGTGACAATTCGCACACGGTGCTGAAAAAAATTCACGCTGCTGACGGTTTTCCGGGCGTGCTCGATACGCTGTGCGGTGAGGCATATTACTTGTTCGATGCCTGCACCGAGGATGCGCTGCGCGGTAGTCAGCCGGGTGCAATCATCGCACAACGCAACGGTGCGATCTGCCGCGCCACGCTGGATGGCGCGGTGTGGATCGGTCATCTGAAGCGCAAGACCGAAGTTGAGCTTGCGCTCAAACTACCGGCCACGCTGTCTTTGGGGAATCGTCTCGGCGATGTGCCGGAAATGCCGCTCGACCCATTTTTGCCATGCAGCGGCGATACCTACCGCGACATCTGGTTCGAGCAGAAGAATGGTATCGGCTATGTGCATTTCGCGTTCTACAACGGCGCGATGAGCAGCATGCAATGCGAACGGCTGCGGGCGGCTTATCTGACCGCCACCCAATGCGATGTGCGGGTGATTGTGCTGATGGGTGGCGCGGACTTCTGGTCTAACGGTATCCATCTCAACTGTATAGAAAACGCAGATAGCCCGGCAGATGAATCCTGGCGCAATATCAATGCGATGAACGATCTGACGCGCGCTATCGCCACCACCGGTAGCCAGCTCACCATCGCCGCATTACAGGGTAACGCCGGGGCAGGCGGAGTATTCTTGTCACTTGCGGCGGACCAAGTCTATGCGCGCAAAAGCGTGATTTTCAATCCGCACTACAAGGGGATGGGTAACCTGTACGGCTCGGAATACTGGACCTACCTGCTGCCGAGACGCGTGAGTGAGGCGAGGGCAGCGGCACTGACACAGATCCGTCTGCCGGTCGGTGCTGAAGAAGCGCAAGAGATGGGCTTGATCGATGGTTGTTTTGGAATTGACCGGGAAGGTTTTCTGGCAAGGATTGGGCAAATTGCCGAAGAGCTGGCGGGCAGCCCGGATTATTCCGGGCTATTGCGGGAGAAGATCGCCCGGCGCGAACGTGACGAGCAGGAAAAGCCGCTGGATGCCTACCGCACCGAAGAACTGCAACACATGAAACTCAATTTTTACGGCTTCGATCCCAGCTACCATGTGGCGCGCTATAACTTTGTGTACAAGGTTCCCCACGCATGGACGCCGCTGTATCTGGCGCGGCACCGTCGTATTGCGATTCGCTCTGGAGTTTGAAGTGGGTGACTTTTCACTTGATAGGATAAAAAAGCTGATAGCATAGCTACTGCTTCGTGGAAGACGAAAAGCCGCGAAAACTAGGTTATAAACACAGTTGAAATTGGATTTATTGGAAAATTACAATGCGAAAAATTACTTTGATGATATTGCTGGCCGTTGTGAGTAATAGTGCTATGGCAGATTGGGCGAATGTTGCCAGAAATGAAAATACTGCCATTTATGTCGATCAGGACTCCGTTGAAAAGACGGGTGATATGGCGAAGATGTGGCATTTAACTGACTATAATAATAGTCACAAGGATATGGGAGAAGCATACCTTTCGATGAAGGACCAGAATGAATATGACTGCAAAGAGATGAAATTCAGGAGGCGTGCTTCTTCCCAGCATTCCAAGAATATGGGTGGCGGCAAGGTGGTCTATAGCGACACTTTCATAACGAAATGGAAACCAGTCCAGCCTGATAGCGGCACCGAAATTTTATGGAAGTTTGCCTGCTTAAAGCGGTAGTTTATTCGCGGTCAGATATGCTGAATAGCAATTCGGTGAATTCGAACATAATTTAAACAGTAGTAGCGTTTCAGTAGGGTGCGTTCCACGCACCATCTACATTCGTGTGTGGAACGCACGATACGTTGGAATCAACCCCGTGATAACGGCGGCTCTTCCATTAATGCGACTTGTTCGCGCAATTCCAGAATACGATCCTGCCAGTAACGCTGTGTGTTGAACCACGGAAAGGCCTGTTTGAAGGCGGGATCGTCCCAGCGTTGCGCGAGCCATGCGGAGTAGTGGATCAGACGCAGGGTACGCAGGGCTTCAACGAGATGCAGTTCGCGTGCGTCGAACTCATGGAAATCCTCATAACCCGTTAGCACGTCGCCCAGTTGTCGTACACGCTCTTCGCGTTCGCCGGAAAGCAGCATCCACAAATCCTGTACTGCCGGCCCCATGCGGCTGTCGTCAAAATCGACAAAGTGCGGGCCGTCATCTGTCCACAACACGTTGCCCGCGTGGCAGTCACCGTGCAGACGTAGATGTTTCACATTACCGGCATGCGCAAAGCAGTGCTGCACACCTGCCAGAGCAAGATCAACCACGCTGCGATAAGCAACATCGAGATCGAGTGGGATAAAGTTGTGTTCCAACAGGTAATCGCGCGGCGCGACGCCGAATGTTTCGATGTTCAGCGTGGGACGATGTTGATACGGTTGTAGCGCACCGATGGCGTGAATGCGCCCGAGAAAGCGGCCCATCCATTCCAGCGTGTCGCGGTCTTCCAGTTCGGGTGCACGTCCGCCATGTTTTGAAAAAACCGAGAAGCGGAATCCTTCAAACTTATGTAGTGTTTTGCCATCAAGTGCCAGTGCGGGTACCACGGGAATTTCACGCCCGGCCAACGCCTGCACAAAGGTATGCTCTTCAAGGATCGCTACATCCGTCCAACGTGCCGGGCGGTAGAACTTTGCCACCAGTGGTGCGCCTTCTTCCATACCAACCTGATATACACGGTTCTCATAACTGTTGAGCGCGAGTAAGCGCCCGTCACAACGCAGGCCGATGCTTTCCAGCGCGTTCAGCACGCAATCGGGAGAGAGCGTCGAAAAATTTTCCGGTAAGTTTTTAGGCATGTAAAACGAAACACCCCAGCTCCGTCATTCCGGTGAAGGCCGGAATGACGATCTATTATCGACCTCGTCCGCCAGAGCGATGCAGTACAGGTGCTGCACCACGCCCCGCACCATGCCCACCCGCAGGTTTACCGCCGCTTCGCGACTGTCCGCCACCCGCGCGTGGACCTGATTGACCGCGCCCGCGTCCACCCTGGCCGCGATTTGACCCGTTCAGGATTGGCTCGGCCTTGATGCGCGGGTCGGGTTCGAAGCCGGGTATCTGCACCACCGGAATTTCGCGCTTGATGAGACGCTCGATGTCGTTCAGCAATTTATGTTCATCGATGCACACCAGCGAGCTTGCCTCGCCTTCGCTGCCGGCACGTCCGGTGCGGCCGATACGGTGCACATAATCTTCCGCCACGTTGGGTAACTCGAAATTTACCACGTGTGGTAATTCGATGATGTCGATGCCACGCGCGGCGATGTCGGTGGCGCACAGCACTTGCAGATCGCCGGTCTTGAACTCCGCCAAGGCGCGAGTGCGTGCACTCTGGCTCTTGTTGCCGTGGATCGCCAACGCGGAGATGCCTTCCTTGTTCAGATATTCCGCCAGGTTGTTCGCGCCATGCTTGGTGCGTGTGAAGACCAGTACCTGAGACCAGTTGTGATCCTTGATCAGCTTGCTCAGCAGGGCGCGTTTGCGTTCGCGATCCACCGGATAAATTTTCTGCGTGATCAGCTCGGCAGTGGCGTTGCGGCGCGCCACTTCGATCAATGCCGGCTTGTTAAGCAGGCCATCCGCCAGAGCCTTGATCTCGTCGGAAAAAGTAGCGGAGAACAACAGATTCTGACGCTTCTTGGGCAGCAGCGCGAGGATTTTTTTGATGTCGCGAATGAAGCCCATGTCCAGCATGCGGTCGGCCTCGTCCAGCACCAGTATCTCAATATGCGACAAGTTCACCGTCTTCTGCTGCACATGATCAAGCAGGCGTCCCGGCGTCGCTACCAGGATATCCACGCGGCCATGCAGTTGCTTGATCTGCGGATTGATATTGACCCCGCCGATCATCGTCATGGATTTCAGCGGCAGATATTTGCCGTAGTCGCGCACGCTTTCTTCCACCTGCGCGGCCAGTTCGCGCGTTGGGATCAGCACCAGTACCCGGATTGGCATCTTGCCGGCGGAAGGCTTCGCGGTAGCGGAAAGCAGTTGCAGGATAGGCAGGGTAAAACCGGCAGTCTTACCGGTGCCGGTCTGTGCGCCGGCCAACAGATCGCCGCCGGCCAGTACCACGGGAATGGCCTGTGCCTGAATCGGTGTGGGTTCGGTGTAACCGCGCTCGGAAACGGCGCGGAGAATTTCTTCGGACAAGCCGAGAGCAGCAAATGGCATATATTCTTTCTTATGGGTTACGCTGCCTAGCATCCCGGTGGGATGCCAGTCTCAGGCAGGCAGGGAAAAACTGATTGAACGCGATGTCAGGACTGGAGCAGCATCACGGCGCGTATTGTAACAGAGCTCATGCGTAACTCGTGTGCTGTTTTTAACGCGTCATATATTGCCGTGGTGCAGGGCAGTGAACCTGCAAGGTCAACCAGTTCAAAGTGCCTTGCTCACTTTCACAATGCCCGCATCCTCCTTGCAGATTTTGCTGGTGAAGCCGAGACGGATCATCAGCTTGAGCATCTTGTGGTTGTTGCTCAGTATTTCACCTTTTATTGCCGTCAGGCCGTCGGCACGCGCGGCTTCCATCAGCGCGACCATGAGCTTCTGCCCCAGGCCCTTGCCCTGCATACTGTCCGCTACCACCAGCGCAAATTCGCAGGTATCGCCGTCCGGGTTGGTGGTGTAGCGCGCCACGCCAAGTTCGACTTCCTGCCCCTGTTCGACAGTAACGGCAATCAGCGCCATTTCACGACTGTAGTCTATCTGGGTGAGGCGCACAGCCATGGTTTCGGTGAGTTCATGAATGTTGTTCATGAAACGGAAGTACTTGAATTCTTCCGACAGGCCGTGCACGAAACGTATTTCCAGATCGGCATCTTCCGGGCGGATCGGACGAATGGTGATGTCGGTGCCGTCGGCGAGTTGCCACTGGCTGACCAGTTGCGTGGGGTAAGGATGGATCGCCATATGCGCGTAGCGGTCGGCGCTGGGTTGGCGGTATTCCACCACCACGCGCGCATCGGCAGCCAGTGCGCCATGCTCGTCGAGAATCAGCGGGTTGATGTCCATCTCCTTGAGCAGCGGCAGTTCGCACACCATTTCCGAGACGCGCAGCAGCACATCTTCCAATGCGGCCATGTTGGCAGGCGGCATGTTGCGGAATGCGCCGAGCATTTTCGAGATGCGCGTCTCACGGATCAGTTCGCTCACCAGGAAGCTGTTCAGCGGGGGCAGCGCAACGGCACGGTCACCCATGATTTCGACCGTGGTACCACCCGCGCCGAAGGTAATCACCGGTCCGAATGCCGGGTCACTGGTCACGCCAATCATCAGCTCGCGGCCGTTTGGCTTGACGATCATCGGCTCGATGGAGATACCGTTCATCCTGGCATCGGGGCGTTTGTGCTGCACATTGTCGATGATGCGCTGGTAGGCAGCGCGTACCTCGTGGGCATTTTTCAGGTTGAGCACTACACCGTCGACGTCGCTCTTGTGTGTGATGTCGGGTGAATTGACTTTCATCGCCACCGGGAAGCCGAGCTGCTGTGCGATCAGCAAGGCTTCGTTGGGCGAACGCGCAATCATGGTACGTGCCACCGGTATGTTGAACGCTGCCAGCAAGGCCTTGGATTCCATCTCGGTCAATACTTTGCGGTGTTCCTGCATCACGCCTTCAATGATGAGGCGCGCGCTTTCCACATCCGGTTCAACGTGGTGCGAGACCGGGCCGGGCATCTGCATCAACAGCTTCTGATTGCGGTAGTAGGCGGACAGGTGCGAGAACACCTCGACTGCCGGCTCCGGCGTGCGGAAGTGTGGCCACCGCGCCTTGGCAAAAATATCACGCGCCGCCATAACTTGTGATTCTCCCATCCAGCAGGCCAGTAGCGGTTTACTGTGGGTATCTGCCAGTTCGATGAGCGCTTGCGCCGATTCCAGCGGTTTGGTCATTGCCTGCGGAGTGAGTATGGCCAGTACGCCATCCACATTTTCATCTTCTAAACAGACCTTTACGGCATGATGATAACGAATCGCCTGAGCGTCGCCAATCACATCCACCGGGTTGCCGTGCGACCAGTTTGGCGGCAGGTGCTGGTTAAGGTATTCGATGCTGGCGTCCGACAGTGTGGCCATCGCCAGTCCGAGATCGGCGGCGCGGTCGGCGGCCATTACGCCGGGGCCGCCGCCGTTGGTAACAATGGCGAGGCGGTTGCCGACCGGACGAAAACCACATGACAGCGCCTTGGCGGCAGTGAACAGTTGCGTGACGGTCTGCACGCGCACTGCACCGACACGGTTCACCGCCGCATCGAATACGTCGTTCGCGCCGACCAGCGAGGCGGTGTGTGACATCGCCGCCTTGGAACCCGCCGCATGGCGCCCGACCTTGACCAGGATTACCGGCTTGATGCGCGCGGCGGCGCGCATTGCACTCATGAAGCTGCGTGCGTTACGAATGCCTTCAATGTACATCAGAATGCTGTGGGTATTGATGTCCGACACCAGGTAGTCGAGAATTTCGCCGAAATCCACGTCGGTCGAAGAGCCCATCGACACCACGCTGGAAAAGCCGACGTCATTACTCTGTGCCCAGTCGAGGATCGCCGTACACAGTGCACCGGACTGCGAGACAAAGGCGATGTTACCGATGTTTGCGCCGCCTTTGTTGAAGGTGGCGTTCAGGCCGATGGAGGGGCGCATGATACCCAGGCAGTTCGGTCCGATCAGGCGGATTTTGTGGCGGTGCGCGGCATCCAGCAGCTCGTTATTCAGCGTCGCTCCTTCTGCGCCAGCTTCACCGAATCCGGCGGTGATAATGACCGCCGCCTTCACGCCGTGGGCACCGCATTCCTCGATAAGGGTCGGCACAGTGTGCGGTGGCGTAGCGATGATCGCAAGTTCCACCGGTTCGCCGATGTCGGCGATGCTGGCATAGGCACGCTTGCCTTGCACCTCGGTATTTTTCACGTTAACTGGATACAGGGCGCCCTGAAAGCCGCTCTCCAGCATATTGTGGAATACGATCTGGCCAACCGAATCGGGGCGATCACTGGCACCGAACACTGCGACCGATTTAGGCGCGAACAGGGTGCTGAGGTAATGCTTGCCCATGAGGTTTTTCCTTCGCTGTGGTGATGTTGGGTATGATAGCACCGTGGTTATACCTCTGTGGTGGATCAGACCGGCTTAAGACTATGCAAACCGCTTACATCAGTCATCCGCTTTACCTCAAGCATGACATGGGTGCGCAGCACCCGGAATGCCCGGCACGCATCCATGCCATCGAAGATCAGTTGGTCGCCTCCAGGCTGATGGATTATTTGCAACGCCATGACGCTCCGGAAGCGACACGCGAACAGTTGTTGCGCGTGCATGACGCAGCTCATATCGATTTCATTGAATCCAGCTCGCCGCAGCATGGCATCGTTCAGCTCGACGGCGATACCGCGATGAATCCATTCAGTTATCCGGCTGCACTGCGTGCGGCGGGCGCCGTGGTGTTGGGCGTGGATCTGGTGATGGCGGGCAGGGCCGAGAATGCTTTCTGCAACATCCGCCCGCCCGGGCACCATGCCGAAAGGGCGCGGGCAATGGGCTTCTGCTTTTTCAACAACATTGCGGTCGGCGCGGCACATGCGCTTGTTGCGCATGGTTTGAGCAGGGTGGCTATTGCCGATTTTGATGTGCATCACGGTAACGGCACCGAAAATATCTTTCATGACGAGCCGCGCGTGATGCTGTGCTCCACCTTCCAGCACCTGTTCTATCCGTATGTGGGGGCCGACAGCGGCAACGACCATATCATCAACGTGCCGCTTGCAGCCGGAACGGGCGGGGAGGGATTCCGTGACGCAGTTTCTCAATACTGGCTGCCGGCGCTGGAACGTTTCCAGCCGGAACTGTTGCTGATTTCGGCTGGGTTCGACGCGCACCGCGACGACGACATGGCGATGTTTCGTTTGAGTGAAGCTGACTACGCGTGGGTTACAGAACAATTAAAGTCAGTCGCCGACAAACATGCGCAGCGCCGTATCGTATCCGCTCTCGAAGGCGGTTATGAACTGCCTGCGCTGGGGCGAAGTGCGCTAGCGCATATCAAGGTTCTCAGCAGCTTATAGAGGTTTATGGAGAGCAGGCGAATCAATATTTAATTAAAGTGATTTGTTATTTTTGAATAGCAACTAATTGCTAATTAAGTTAATTTCAAATATTGCTCGCTTTAAACCCCGCTCTTTAATGTTCGCATAATGTATATTATGTCAAATGATGCAATAAGCTGCATTTGGTGGAATTTTGTAGTTGAACTTGGCTGAATAAATTTGCTGTTATCCCCACACCACTAACCTACATTAAAGATTATCAGATTAGGTAATGCGAATCGGTAGCCAATGTTATACGAAATATCCTAATGTTGTTGCGCTGACCACTCCGACCCAGTTGGGTTAACATGCGTTCAAAATAAAACAACTTCATCACGATGCCCAACCTCAGAAAGCTGATTGTCATTGATTCCTATGCCGCGTCACGCATTCGTGAGCTCAGGCTGGATGGGCATGTCCATGTAGCCGGACGCAACGGTCGCGGCAAGACGACCCTCATCCGCCTGATCCCGCTCTTCTATGGCGAGCAGCCTTCCCGGATCGTGCGTTCAGCCGGCAGCGTAGTTCGCTCGCTGCGCGAGTTCATGTTCAGCCGCTCGACTTCCTACGTCGCCTTCGAGTACGAAAACGACGACGGCATCAAGCTCGCCATCCTGCATTACGGCTCGGACAACAGCCCGCAATACCACCTGGCTGATGGCTCTTACGCGAAGGATATTTTCGTCGATAACGGCCAGTTGATCGAAGGCCGCCACCTCAATGCCCGCCTGCGTACCCTTGGTCGCAATCCGAGCGGTGCCCTCGGCGTGCTCCAGTATCGCGCCGTCATTCAGGGAACGGCGGCCCGGCTCTCCGCACCCGAGCATCGCCCGCTGGTGCGGCGCTTTGCGCTCGTTGCAACACGCTCCCGTCTGGCCGGTATCGAGCGCATCAGTTCGGGCATGTTTTCCAAGGACATCACCTTCGTGGCGCTCAAGCGCATGGCCGCTTCCGTCGCCTGCGACGAAGAAGACAAGCAAATCGTGCTGGCGCTATCGCGCAAGGAACTGGAAGGCTTCCTGCCGGACTTCAAGGCTTACCAGGCTGTCATGGCGCTCGAGCCGACCTTCCAAGCCGCAAACTCCGCCTACGTTCAGGGCAACATGGCGCGCCACCACCAGGCGCGCGCGGCGAGCAAGCTTAAACGACTGGTGCTGGCGCTTGGCCGCTTGCACGAAACCCTGCGCCAGAAAGCGCTCGATGTGGATGACGCGCTCTCGAACTTGCAGCGGGAGCAGCGGGAAGCGATAGCCGCACTCGATCACGACGCGCAGATGCTGGCGGATGAAATCGGGCGGCTAGCCAATGAAATCGAACGGGCGGATCGCGAAGAAAAAGAATGGGGCGACAAGGACATCCATGGTTTGATTGACCTCGTGGCCCGGCGCGCTTCGCTGGAAAAGTGCGTTGTCGATTTGCGGGAGCGGCAAAGAAAACTGCTCGCCCAGGCCGACTCCGTCAGCAACAAATATCAAGCACTTTTCGCCGAAGAAAAATCTCGCCGCACCCAGCTTGGGGCCGAGGCACAAGCGCGGCTCAACGCGGCAATCGGCGAGTTGAATCAGGAAATCGAGATACTTGCAGCCGAACGAGAGACCGCCATAACGGTCATCGAAGACGTTCAGTCGGTGGAAACAAGCGCCGCCAATGAATCCTGGCAAGCTGCAATATCCGCAGTTTCGGATATTGACCAGTCGCTGGCGCAACTCGCACCGGATGCCGAATTGACTGAGCTCGTACAAGTCGCCAGAAAAGCGCTAGATTCCGCCACCGCCGCGCTAGACCAAGCGAAGGAAGAAGAGGCGAACGCCCTCCTCGCCCTGAACCAGACTGAGAACCGCTTGGCTCAACAAGTCCAGAACGTCGCTCAACTTGCGCAGAAGCATGCACAAGCCAAGGACAGGCACTCGCACCTGTTGCTGCTGGAAGCCCCCGGCCACGACACCCTGCTGCACTACCTGCGCACGCATTCGCCCGACTGGCACGCCAACATCGCCAAGGTCGTGCGCGAGGATTTGTTGCTGCGCACCGATCTGTCTCCGGATAGCGCCGACCAGAGTGACGATAACCTTTACGGCCTGATGCTCGATCTTGCCCGCATCGAAGCGGGGCGGGCTTCCAGCGAACAATCCTTGGCGGCAGAAATCGCTCGCGCCAGCGCGGTCGAGAGCGACGCCAGACTTGCTTGGGAAGGCGCCGAACGCGAAAGAAAAACACTCGCAAAAACTCTGGAAGACGCACGTGAGTTTCAGCGTACCCGAATCGCCGAACGCAGTCATTACGAAGGCGATCAGGAGCATTGCCGCCAGGCCGTCGGCGCGACCGAGAAGCGGCGGGACGAAGAGCTTGGTCTGCGCCGCAGCCAGTTGAACGCACAGCGTGCCGAGGCTGCCGCCATTGCGCACAGCCGCAAACAGGTCATCGAGGACTTGAGACGAAGCCACGAGCAAGCCAGAAAGGTCGTAAAGTCAGGCTTCGACCAGCGCACTCAAGAGCTTCGCAACCGGCAGCAAACGGCGAAGGATCGGTATGCAGAGGAACTTAAGCAACTCGACGCCGCAAAACAGAAAGCGCTCGAAGGCCTGGCAAAACTTCGTCTGGCCGAACTGACCCAGGCTGGGGTGGACACGGCGGCGCTGAAGACGCTCGAAGATGAGCTTGCCATCGCCACACGAGCGGCGGAGCAAGCACAACAAAGTGCATCCATCGTCGAAAGTTACCAGCGCTGGCTGGTGCGCGTCCCGCCGCAGCGCGCAAAAGACCGGCAGCAACGGCAGCAGAAAATGGCTGATAACGAAGCGCTTGAACGTCGGCGTCAGGAACAGTCGGCGCAGTTCGCGGCGCGCATCGAGAATCAGCAGACCACATGCAAGAAAGCCAAACAGGATGCCACCGCCGCACACCAGTGCCTGAAAGAAGCAGAAGCCGCACAACAAGCTCGCCTGGCAGGTATCGAAACCGAGGCTTCCACAGAAAACGACGAGGTGGCCATGCACTGGTTGCTGCCCGAGATACTGACGGAACTCGATACGGCGACCGGCCAACTCCGCGAGCAGGAACGCCTGTTAAGCCTGCATCTCGGCACTCTGGTCCGCACTTTCCGCAAGGTGGAATATGCTGCGACCAAGGTCGGCGAATATGCCGCGCACATCGCTGACGACTACCGCTCCGAGGATAGGCAAACGCTGGACGTTTTCGGCGATTGGTACAGCACCGCTCACGCACAGCAACGCGATGTTCTGTCCGGTACGCTGCGCAACGGTTGCGGCATCCTGCGGTGCTTCCAGGAAGGATTGCTGGGATTCCAGAGCAGCATCATCGGCCTTTCGAAAGAACTCCAGAACAGCCTCGAATCCGACATGGTGTTCGAGGCGATCCGCCGACTGTCGCTGCGCCTTTCGGCTCTGGTGGAACGCCGTCCTTACTGGGACGCCCTCGGTCGCGTCTTGACGGAGCATGACCTTTGGCAGGGGGCTGGCTTTGCCGGTTTGCCGGGCCAAGCCTTGCTGGACGAGTTGCAGGATTTCGCCCGTCATCTGCCGGAAGGCGAGTTAGCCGAAAATCCGGAGACCCTCATGGATTTGGAAATCGAAGTGGACGACGGCACCGAGATCAAGCGCGTCCGCAACGAGACCGATCTCAAACAGGTGTCGAGCAACGGGCTGAGCTATCTGGTGCTGTGCCTGATCTTCGTCGCCTTTGCCAATCGCGCGCGGCGCAACAACGAAGCGTCCGACATCTGGCTCACTTGGGCGCTCGACGAAATCGGCACCATAGACGAAGGCAATTCCAAGGCCTTGCTCGCGATGCTCAACCGCAACCGCATCCGCCTCGTCTCGGCCAGCCCTGAAGCGAAAGAATCCTTGCAGGCCCTGTTTGATCACCGCTACGAAGTGCTGGAGAATTTCGAAATCCGCCGCATTCTCGGCGAGGACGAACTCCCGGATCTAGCTGGGGAGATTGCCGATGAGCGCTGATCGCTTTCACTTGATCGTCACCTGCCTGCTGCGCGGCGGCTTCATCAACCGTACGGCGAACCCGGAGCTGTTCGACTATCTGGAAGAGCCGGCCAATGTTGATGACATCAACGATTTTCTCGGTCGCCTGGGGCTGCGCGCGTTGCGCACTGGAAGCGACGAAACATGGTTTGCCGCCCTGCGCCGACTGGATGATACGAACCGCAGCGCCGCCCGCGAAACTGCGGTGCAGGCCAAGCGCGAACTGCGGCACTGGGTCGGCTTCCTCAAGCTGACCATGGCCGCTCTCAACGAACCCGCGCCAGCGGCGGGCGCATTGCTGCACGCCCATCGCCTCAGCCAGGCGGTGCATGAGAACCTCAACCTGCAGGAAACCTTGCGCACGCTCTGCCAGCGGCTGCGCAGTACGGCAGACGCATCGTTGCAAAAAATGCTCGAGTCGGTCATCAACTGGGCCGTCCGCCCGGAACAAGGATTGCTGGAACTGATAGACGAAGACAAGGGTATCTACCGCCTGACCGGCAAGGTTGACTGGGTGCTGGACATGATTCTAGCCATTGACGAGTCGCTGGAACGCCAAGCATCTTCGGCTCCCCGCTCTGCCGCTGGATTCCCTGTGCCGCCAAGCCTCCCGCCGGATGCACCTGATGCGTGAACATATCCTCAACGTCATCCAGGCGCTGCACCAAAACCGCGACCTGATCGCCGATGCCTATTGCCAGGGGCAAGGCATCGCTCCGGAAAAGGAAACCGAGACGGCTTTCACTCGCCTGCTCAAGGTGAAGGCGCTGACACCCTACATCGAGGGCAGCTTCCGTCTGGATCGTCGCTTGCGCGTATTTTTCGACCGCGCGGTGAACCGCGTCAAGATCTATGGCAATTCCACCCACTACGCCCATGTCGTCGGCAAGCTGGAGGCCATGACAGACGCCTATCAAAGCGCGCTGATTGCCGCCGACATCCAAAGTCAGGAGGAATGCATAGACGAGATCATCGGCCTATGCGACGAATTCGCCACCGGCATGAAGGAAGACATCGAACATTTTCGCATGGTGGTCGATACCCGCAAGGGTTTTTCGGGTGGCGGCCTCAAGGACAGGCTGCTTCACAACAGGAACTATGTCGAACAGGCCGCCCAAATGGTCGAGGCGGTCGGACTGCTCGACCAGGCTGACCTGCTGGATGCCATCCGTGGCTTCACGGAACTCACGAATGTTCTTCTGCGCCATCTCTATAACCGTGTCGAAGGCAGCGACGATCTGCGGCGTCGCCTGTTCGAAGTCCAGCAGGCGCTGAACGCCGCGCTGTTTGATCTCCAGGCCGCGCATCACCTGGTAGAAGTGCTGCTCCGTCTCGATGACCGCCTTGCGCGCCAGGCGGATTTTGAACCGCCGGTCTGGGAGAATGATGACGACCTGCCCGATATGCTGTTCCGCTTTCCGGGCTTTCCACTGCCAAATTATCCCGATCCGAACGGCGACGATAGCGACGTATTGCTGTCGCTGCTGATGGAAATTCGCGATGACCGGCGTCCGTCTGCACGTCCTGTTGCGCCGCGCGCTGGCAGCCTTGATGATGCGGGCGCACCACCTCCGGTCAAACCTAGCGCGAGCGAATTCCGCCGTGCCTTGAATCTGTTGCTCACCGAGGTCGATCATCGTACCGCTGTGATTTCAGTGATGACCTGGCTGCGTACCCAGCATGACCGGGAAACGCTTTACCCCTATTCTCCCGTGATCTGGCTGGGCACGCTTTCATGCGCTATCGACAATGGGCTAAAGCCGCCGGATGGCTGGCGTTACCAGCATCAGGTTGCTGCATCCGATCTGCGCTGGGAGACCCCGGTGCTCACCGACATCTGGCTGGAACCCGATGTTGCCTAAACAACACCTCCAGGCATTGCTGCGCGCATACCAGTCCGAGAGCGGTCGCCGTCCAACCAGCAAGACGGCGCAGGCGCTCGTTGACTCATTGGGGTTCGGGCGCATCGTCGGCAAGCAGTGGCTGATCACGGATTTAGACCGGGAGAGAATTCGTACCTTTCTGCAGCATGTGGAAGGCATTGATCCGGAGACATTGCCTGATGCGTGGAGCGGACTCACTCGCATCGAGGTTGGCGAGCTGGGGCTGAATGAGAAATTGGCAGGACGGCGACCCCGCGAGGATAGGCTCGCCTTGCGCGGCCCAGCCGGATTGCATTTGGGCGAGGCATCAATTCTCCTGCCCGCACAAGCCTTCCTTGATATTCCATTAACTGAAGCGGCCTGCTTCCGCCATGACTGCATTGTCGTGGTAGAAAATTTCGAGGCGTTCATTCGCTACGAGGATGCCGCCATCGAGCAGCCATTTCTCCAACCACTCCTTGTTTTTCGGGGCGACAGTATCAACACAGCCGATACCGTACTCAAGTTCCTGCGTACGGGCGAAGCCCCAGTGATTGCATGGCCGGATATGGATGCCGCAGGTCTGCTGTATGCATCTGGGCTGCCACGACTGGCAGGAATCATCGGGCCGGAGAATCCGCAAGAATGTCTTTCAAGCTATGGCCGAGATGATCTTTATCTCGATCAACTACGGCAACTCGACGCACTCTGTTTACGAGGCAAGAGCACCGCACTGGAAAACTCGATTCGAAAGAGCAGGAAGGGACTCGATCAGGAGCGAATGATTTCGGCTGCGATTTCGCTCATTCTCTGGACGACATAATCTCATGCAACGACGGGCTCAGTCCATGAAGGAATTCGCATCAGCTTTTCCCGCATCCGTCAGGCCGCCACAATGCGAAAATCTGTCGCTTTGGCAATCGGGCACACATGGTTCTTTTCGCGCCACATTTCGACGATGCCGTAGTTGGGCATGGTTCTGAGCGTCCGCGAAAGATTGCACGATTTGCACCCGGTCATTTCAGCCAAAGAGGAAATAGACTCGGGTTGCGAGTCCTTGATCACATGAAGCAACGCACGATTGTCGTCGCTAAGCATTTCGGCAGCAATTGGTAAGCATCCTTGAATTCGTAAGGCACTCCCTTATCGGAAATGTGGCTATGCTTGTGGTCGTATGGCAAAACTTGCCCCGCATACTTGAAACGAGCGGATGGTTTGACTGCGTGCGCGTTGTCATAGCCCATTAAGCGCTCACCGCTTTGTTCGTGCAGCGTTAACGCATAGCGAACACCATGGGACACCGAAACAGTGGGCTTCACGCACCACGCATGAATCTCAACCCAATAACCACGCTCCTGCTGAACGATATTGCCGTTCAAATCAATCAGCGTATCTACGTACAATCAGTAGCAAAATGAGCTCAACCTGCCCATCCCGTCACTCCCACTCAATTATCAACTGAACCGTAGAACCCGCGTGGATACTGGGTTTGGCTCATGGATGCCTCAAAGATACCGTCAGCGATACCGTCATCAGATGAATGCTTAGTGTTCATGCGGGTTTCCGGGAGATCCTAAAAAAACAACCTTTTGCTCACTATTAACTACTATTGGCTCGTCTGTCAATTTTCAGCAGGCCGAATGCTACGCGACTCTGTTGATCCCGATGACGGTATCAGCCCAGAACATGCCCTTCTGATACCGTCAACCGCCACTCTTTGCTACGCTACTACAACAAGTTGTCGACTTTGGTTGTTACCGCAGCCGAGGCTGACCTGCGTATCGCCAACCTAGAGATTCCCTTCCAGTACACGGCGCTGACGTTCCAAATACACATCCTGGTCAATGAGACCGCTTTCCTTGAGTCGCTTCAAATCTCGTAGTTGATCTTCCGTGCCTTTGGGACTCGCAGATGCAGACGCGGATGCAACGGAGCCCACCGGAATTTGTGCATTCCCTGCAGGTTGCGTGTCGGCGCCGGGAGAAGGCTTGGGAGTCTCCAACTTGGAAAACACTCCCATGATCACCTGAATGAAAGCCGGATACTCGTAGGCCGATCCGTTATTGTGGTCGATGATGGCGCCGATCCCGCCACCGAGGATAATGTTGCCGAACATCGATCCCTTCGTCTCAGACACAACCGCCGCTCGCCCTGGCTCGATACCATCCTTGGTGCAAAGCACTTGGAGATCATCATTGGAACGGTGGATTCCAACCGATCCGGGTGTCGTTACAAACCACTTCCCTTTATTGTTGGTAAGCTCGCAATTCGCCCCCTTTACTTCTGTGCCCGACTGTTCGCGAGCTTGAACCGACACATTTTGATTCGGTGAGCCAGTAACGGAAGCGCAACCGCTTGAAAGCAAGCTGACAGCCACCACGAATGACAAGCAAACCCATGACGAGGGCGCCTTTGGAAATTGGGTCTGGCCGCGTTGAGCATTGGTGGTGATTTGCATCTGGATTCTCCTTGGTTATGCTCCGATCAAGTGTCGGAGATGAACCCAGCATAGAATGCACAAAGCTCACCACGTGAGCCTCACCAGATAGACGCTAAATCACGCGAGTTGTTTTTTCCCCTCCTCGACTAGAGAACCGAACTCGGGAATCCAGCTTCTCGATATCAATCTTTGCCGGCTTCCCGTTGTAACCATCCTGCTTAAGAGCCGCCAGATCGCTTTGTAGTGTGCTTTCAGTCGTCTCCAGGAACCAACATTTCTCGTTGGCATCCCATCGATAGCCCTGCGCTTTGAGACGGTCCTTGTTATCGAATGGACTGTTCCTGGCCCACACCCGATAACTGGGATTTTGCTGCCCAGAAAGCAGATGCTTTAAGCCAGTGATGCCACTGACTGGCAGGGGAAACTGAAGAACTTCCAACAAAGCCAGGCAGTCGGCCTCGGCGCGATGGGCTTCGTGGAAAAATCCCATGCAGTTGAGTATGTAGTCCAGCTTGGCTGAACCATAACCTTCTTCCGCCCAAGGAACATCTTTCAGTGAGCACCCCCAGGGCACCGACTGGAATATGGGAAGCCGCTTCTCCAAGAACTGACGATCAAACTGAGCGTTATGCGCGATAACAAGAGACGCCCCAAAAAGTATTTCCTCCACCTTCTGGTCATCGATTCGCCTACCGGCGACCATCTCGTCAGTGATGCCATGGATCCTTGTCGTGTCAGGAGGAATAGGTACAGATGGCTGTTCCAGCGCATCGTAGACTTCAACCACCCGGATCGCCTTGCCTGTCGACGGATCAAAGTCGAACGCAACCATGCCCAGTTCGATAACTTCGTGCGCAGATGGGTCTGTCCCTGTCGTTTCTGTGTCGAGAATAATTGCTCTCGATGCTGCCCCACTTGAATTCTCACCAAACACCTGCCGTGGAGACAGCCGGCGTAATACCCGATAGTCGGGATGCGCTTCAACTTGCCTTGCCAGCAGCTCAATTTCTGTAACTTCCATATTCACCGCTCCCTTTTCCTTTCGCTCTTCCGACTCCCATATTTTCCGGGTGAATCGAGTGCTTGATTGGCCGTCAGATTGACACCTCTTTCGTCACTATGGCAGACCCAAAGCTCACTACGCGAGCTTGAGCGTGCTGATTGCCATCTCACGCAGCCCTACGATCCTGCTACCGATGCCGTATTTCATTCCACTCGAAATACGAACTTGGAGGATGCATTTCAACCGCACCCCATTTCGTGGTGACGCTACGATGAATTCATGACTCCGAAGGAACATTAAATGCATACCGCACCCCATGAAGATAGCCTCGCCCTTCTCACTCGCCGTCACAGCGGACTGTTGCTCCCACTATCTGCCGCGGCGCAAGAAATCGGCATCAATCTCAGGACTGCCCACAATCAGATCAGCAAGGGCGTCTTTCCGATTCCGACTGTTCTTCGGGACCGGCGTCGGTATGTTCATATCACCGACTTGGCATCCTATCTTGATCGCCTTCGCCAGCGAATGATGGAGAAGAACCCGCTCTCCAAGAGAGTGGCACGGACAAATGGGCGTGCGGAAAAGTTGGAGAGTCAAACCAACCATACCTGACTGCACGTCCCGATGCGTTCTAATTCACCTACGGCCGCTGGACATCTGCAACATTCCAATATACTAATGACAAACAACAGGAGGAGCCATGGTCATTCTCGAATCGTGCCCATTTTGCGGAAGCCAGCATGTGGAATCCAGCGAAGTAGATATCAACGGATGGATGGTTGAGTGCATGGACTGTCATGCGACCGGACCTATCGGTCGAACAGAGGCTATAGCTGTTACTGCATGGAATAGGCGCCATCTTAAGGCACCTGTCCATTCGCAATCCGTTGCGACCGCCGCCTGATACCTCCCAGAAAAAATCAGGAAAGCTTGGCCAGACGTTCCGCTACTGACGGATCGAATTCCTTCCTGGTCAGCAGTTCTGCAATCGTCGATTGTCGGAACTTGATTGCATCGGCGACGAACCCTCGTCGCTCTTCAATGACGGGCAGCACTTTCTCTCTCAGAAAATCTCGCTCGACCGGCAACAGCCGTTCGTCTCCGATGATTCTGGAGATGGCTTCCGGCAAGTCCGCACTCATCCGCGACAAGATGCCACGGACCAGCCTTGGCGCCACGCCAGCCTCATAGGCCATCGCATCCCAGTGCGGCCCCTCCACCCAGCCGGGCTTGTTCTCACCGGCGATAGCCATGGACATGGTCTGCCTTGGCAGGTAGGCCTCCACGCAGAGCATGTCGTAAAACGGGGCCACTGCAGCTTTCTGTCCCCGCATCAGGAAAGCAATGTTCTTGGCGTGCGCGTCCAGGTTGCCGATCAGATAGTTAAAGGCGACCCACTGGACAACTGCATTGGCAGCCACGATTGGACGATCGATGAACGTGCCTCGAAGAACCCCAAACAAGTGATGCAACCCCAGTCCGCCCTCGCTCTCGTATTTCTTTGAAGGCGCTACACCCAGAGCCTGGCACAGGTCGATCTGATGAATCCGCCCGAACGTCGTCCCAGCAACCTTCTCCGCGCTCTGTTCCAATGGCACCCGATCAAATCGTTCGATGACATATAGTGGCTCAGGGAGATGCAGCAAACCAACCGCAGGCACCGGAACCTTCAGCTCATGGGCCAGGCGCATGCAAAAAAATTCGTTGGCCGGGCAGTGAGGGAAGTCCGCGCTGGCATTCTCTGGTTTGACGATATGGGTCGATGGCGCCGAACCTTCAGGCAGGAACATCGCACCATGGGCGTCGATACGCAGCCCCAGTTTTTCCTGGGCACCAGCCAGAGACATGCGGATTTCTTCCCATGACGCCATCAGAGGGAGATTGCGCGCTCTGGATGCCTCAATCTTTTCCTGTAGTGCCTCTCTCGCGAGTGGGACCAAAATCTCCTCTGGCGCCACATCAAACCCTTCGGGGATCAGCGAAAGAGCTCCCGCAGTGTCCTGTCCGTGTCGAATCAGAAGCGCCCAGGTGTCTCGGGGATCGATTCTGTCCCGGAAGGCGATCAGGTCTCGCAGTCGGCCTTCGGGCAACAGGTTCTCGAAGAACCATTCAACCGGCTTGGCGTCTGTAGTGTCTTCAAATTTTCGGGTGGCAATCGGAAAATTGGGCGATAACGCATAATCCTTCCACTCGGTCGCGTAGCTGAACTTCCACCGCCCATTTTCGATTTCAATGGTTCCGACCGGGATACCGTTGGCCGAGACAATCAAAGCGTTCATGCCGTTTCACCCGGCAATCTCAACCTGACGTCAATACCGAACCGGCTGCAGACGGACAGTACTTTTCCGATCTGGGCTGTCGGTTTCCCTTGCTCCAGACCGTTAAGAAATGGCAAACTGACGTTGCATAGCGCAGCGGCATCGCGTTGAGTCAGTCCAGATTCCTTGCGGACAGCCCGAAGAATCTCCCCAAGCTCGACGACAGAGGAGATACCAACTTCCCTGTTTGCCATAGCCCCTCCGATAATGATAAACGATCGTTGAATTTTGCCTTGTATTAGCCCTCAATGCAAGGAAAACTAAACGATCGTTGATTGTTGATGCTGGACCTGGCCTAGTGACGGTACAACCCTGACCGCTTACTTCTTTTTGGCTTGAGCGGCAACTTCTTGTTTGAAGGTGGCGCCCGCAGAGAACTTCGGTACCGTCGTTGCTGCGATCTTGATTTTCTCGCCGGTTTTCGGGTTCTTGCCTTCGCGAGCCGCGCGAGCTGCCGACTTGAAGGTACCAAAGCCCACCAGAGTCACCGAATCCCCCTTGGCGACAGCGGTCACAATTTCTTCGACCAGAACATCCACGGCACGACCAGCGGCAGCCTTGGACAGATCAGCTTTGGTGGCCAGCGCTTCAATCAGCTCGGATTTGTTCATCGTGTTACTCCCTGTTGGTGATTAATGAAATTTGCATTTTCTCATCTTTGACGTGGTGCCTCACGCGAAAGTGCTCGTGATGCCGCGTCGAGGTCGATCCCCTCGGTCGGTGGCTGCCCGTTACGGCACAGATTGAGTTCGTAGCGGATGGCAAACGGAATCAGCTTCCCTTCCTGAGTTGGTACCGCATCTTGCATCAAGGTCGCCTCCAAGCGAGCACAACCCGCTTCAGCAAATTTCGACAACGTTCTGACTTGAACCTTCACGGGGTTGGAGGAACGAGTCTGTGCCTTGAAAAAATCAGCCATTGGCCCGCTCAGATCCCCGCCGGACCGACCATTGGGCGCATCGATGGCAGCGATCAAATGCTCCTTAAGATCGGCAGCGAGGATATCCTTGCTTCCCAGCAAAGCAAAAAAACAGAGCGCCATCGTAAGTACGTTCAGAGATCGATTCATCGGTTGTAATAGCTGTTGACGCGTTGCTGGACAGTGCTTTGGACGTTCTGTCCCATGGATGAGGCGCTGGGAACACGCACACTGGAGGCAATTTCCTGGACGAACTCGCTCATATCGATCCGGGAAAAATCGAGCTGCTCGAACTCGGATGTTGTGAATCCAGAACAGTCCGGGCTCTCAGCGCTCCCCCAGCCTTTCCCGATCTGTCCCCTGCCCTGTTCATTGATGATCCTGGCCAGACGCGAGTTGAAGCAGCAATAGGACTCGGTTTGCTCGATGCAAGTCCGAAGAATCGGGATCCGTGCCGAGCAGAATGAACCCACATGGACGCAAAGATTGGCGTCCCTGTGCATTGCCAGCAACTGTTCCGATTGTTCGCAAGAGAGCAACTCGGACAGGAGTTGCAAGGCGACGGCAGCTGCCAAGGAATATGGATCGAAGTAGAAATTGAAGCTCCCTAGTGATCCGAGCGAGTAGATTGGTCCGCCCAGCAGACCGCTGGTCACCGTCCCGGTCGAGAACGTCAATCCGTAGAAACTGAAGGATGGCTGGAAATTGGTTGGAGTAAAAAGTACCTCCGAGGAGATCATGGCTTGGGCGCCGGCCTCGATATAGCTCGTGTATTGGGGGTACATGAAGTCGAACATGTACTTGCTGCCGGCATTCACCGCCAGTTGCCCGCCGGCAAAGGCTCCCTGGATGGTTGCCGACATCAGTACATTGTTGCTTCTGGCAGCACCGCCCCCGCCCTTCTTGCAACAATTCACCAGGCCAAAGAGCTTCTTACGGCACTGTTCCCCCACGCCCTTAAACAGTCGCTGATCGGCACCGTAGACGCCTGCTTCGCGTGCTGCCTCCATCGACGCCATGGCTTTCCCGAAATCCTGATCGGCAGGATTACTGGTGTCGAAGCATCCGGTTCCACTTTGGCAAAATGATCGCTGATCGCATACCGTGCGCTGGGTCTGAGATGCCGGGGACGTCTGGCATGAATAGGTTCTTTCGCTCATGTCACAAGCCCCGGAAGCCAACTGGTCAATACATTGGGATGAGACCCGCGTACACCCCCGATCAATCAACTCCTGGCAATCGTTGGTCAGCGTCGTACCAGCACAGGTGTAATCCTCAGAACGAACCCAACAGGAATCTCCCAAGCTTTGTGCCCCAGCCGGCAAAGGGGATACGGTAGTCAAGCAGACCTGTAGCCCATTGATCGTTTTGCAGGGCGTGCTATCGGTACAGGTCGTCGCTGCGTGGACGCAATTGGTGCTTTGCGCGAATGAGGAGCACTGACTGGTATCCAGTGTGTTTGACGTGATGGTGTAGGACGTATTCAGCTCAACCACCGTTGGGGTGCTCGTCGAGGCCGTAACGTTGGTGCATTGATACCGTCGGGTATATTGGTTGCATGACCCGTCGAATGCCGTGCTGTCGCAGGTCGAACTGACCAGCGCACACCCTTCGGTTGCTTTGATGGCCGCGCAATAGTCAATGTGATTCTCGGCAATGCAGGAATAGTCATCCTGATAGCGCCAGCATGTAGCCGTAGAGTTGAGTCCCCCAGCTGGCGGCGTCACTCCGGCCAGGCATACCGTCGCCCCGCTGGAATCAACCTTGCATGGCGTCGAATCGACACAGGTATGCGCCGCCAGGCGACAGCGGGAATTTTGAGCATAGCTGCTGCACTGGCTCGTATTCGCGGTATCCGTCGCCAGCGTGTAGGTGTTATCCAAGCGGACCGTGTTGGTGGGGGTTCCTTGGCTGGAGCCACACCTAAATGTCTTCGTGTACGTATTGCAGGTCCCATTGAAGGCGGTATCGCTGCAGGTCGAGCTGGTTTGTCCGCAGCCAGCCGCTGTCAGTGCCGAACAGTAATCAATCGAATCGGGTTTGATGCAGGTGTAGTTATCCTGGAGTTCCCAACAGCCGCCTACGTCGGCCAATGTCACGACAACACCAGATATTGTCTTGCTTGCGGTGCTATCAACGCAGGTCGAGCTTTCCAGTCGACAATCGCCGGCGACCGCTTGGCCCACGAAAGCCATGAGTAGAAGAGCTACAAACGTCAGTGTCCTCATTACTGTGCCCGCTGCTGCAGAGTGGCGCACTCATTGGATGTCCAACTGCTGACGGTTTTTGACATCGGCAATTGGAGTGGCGCCCCAGTGCCAGTTCCTCCTGAGGAATTGCACCCGGAACTGACATTGCGCATCGAAGGCGTGCAGGTCGTTGAGCTGCAGCTGACGCTGAAATACACATAGAGATTGCAGCCGAACCCGAGGTTGCTGACGTAATAGTCGGTAACCGACTGTCCTGGAGCCACCGCAACCGGGAACCGGCCGTAACTCCCGTCCCATGGATAGCCGATCCAGTTGTAGTCGTAGCGATTCACACCATCGTAGGATCGGTAAGGTTCCACCACATACGACCGGCCATCGCTTCCGCAGAAGATGTTCATGGCCATGTACGGGTCTACGCACCAGCTGCAATCCATGAACGCGGCCCTTCCCAGCCAGGCGCCGGGCGTGCATTGGCCAAACCCGACTGTGGCCGACACTCCACGCCGACAGCTCAACGTTTCATATCCCTGCACCGTCTGGTTGCATTGATAGTTGTAGCTGGTGTTCACCGCAATCTGCCGACCGATGTAGCAGGTGGCATCGCTGAGCGTTTGCATCTGTTCGACACATTGGTACAGATGATGTTGATCGACGGCGATCTGGCGGTCGGTTGAACAGAAATTGCTGGTCACGGGCCGGTACTCGGTACAGACCTCTGTCGAAAACGTGGCCGGCGTGGTTTCCGTCACCACACGGCATTGCTCTGTACTCGACCCGATATTGACGCCAGTGACCTGCAAGGTTGGGTTGCTGGCGATGGAATTGGCACGACTGATCAGAGAATCGGTGGCACGGTCAATCGAAAAGGCCGGCCGCACACTCGGGTTGCGTGCCACAAAATTCACTGCATCACACTCCTGCCGCCGATAGGCGTCGGCATCCGGTACTTGGCTAGCGCAGTCCGTAACCTTGGTGACACCGGGTCCAGATAGCTGACCCTGCCCTCCTTGGAACAACTGGGTTTGCGTGGCGCTCTGCCCGTAACCTGGAACCATGGACGCGGCATTCCCGCTACCGATGCCCTGAAAGGCACCACTGATCGAGCCTGATCCAAGCGCCCGGCCCTCAGTGAATGCCGTACCTGAGTCATAGCTCTGTGCTACCGCGTTGGTAGCCGTAGCCATGAAAACCAAGCACCAGACAAAAAGACACCTCACGGACGAGATCCAGCCAATCTTGCGGAATAGCGTTTTGCCGCTTCTGCCCAGTTCGGTGCTTGGCGTTCAATGAGATCGAGGGCGTAATCCTGACCAACGTCGCCATCAACCTTGATATAGCTTGCCGGAGCAGCGCATCCGTCCTCACCAATCTTGGTCGCTTGCCCGGACCGGGCGATTACCAGTGCCGGTACTTGAGCCACCTTGAACTGCTTGAAGGCTGGGGGATGAATAATGGCTGTGACATTTCTCTTCCCAACCAGGGCGGCCAGCTCCTCCCCCATTCGGCTCAGGGAGTTGCCTTTGAGACCTCGAAGCACGAGGACGGCGCCCGACTTTTCCGACTGGGCGACGATTCGCCCAAGCGCTTCCTTCGGCATCGAGAACGAGACGAAGACCATCAGCTCAGGGATGTCAGATGGCATTTCTGACCTGGGCGGAGACGCATGGCGATAGGACTCTGCGATCTGGGAAATGTCCGGACTCTTGGCTACTGGCTTCGGTAATGCGTCAGTTTTCGGCACAGACAACGGATTCGCTACTCTTGCCGGCCCCATCCCCTTAAGAGCCTCCTCCATACGTTGCCGCGCCACGCGCATGTCGCCATCGCTTGGCAGCACAGCCTGCGCCCATGCAATGCTCGACACTGAACACGCAATTGAAGCCGCGATGAGTACGCCGCATCGATATTGATTCATGGTTTCAAAAGGCCCCTTGGCAGCAGTTGCGTTTTCGAAAAACCATGTAGGCGAAGTCCTCGCCTTCAAAAGGGTATTCCTTGCCTGCCCCCCAAAGGACCGTCGATCGCCCCAGGGGCTGGCAACATTTGCCAGCGATCTTCGCCGTCTGCGGGATCGGGTACAGCATCTGGTACTTGTAGCCGGTCTTGTCCATGATCGGCTGCGGGTAATAGCCACAGAGCCCGTCCTCGCCGGATGCCGCCCACATCAGCCCCTCACGATGCATCTTCGCAATCAGGCGGGTCATCTCCAGACTAGATGCCTGGACACCGCCAATATGTGCCTGCACGTTTCCGTTAAGTGGATAGAGGCTTCCTTGGCATCCCGCGCACCAGAACAAGGTGTTCAGTGGGAACCCCGCTGTTGCCGCAACACAATCCGCAGCACAGGCAGCGCGGGCCGGCAGATTGCCGAACAGAGCGACATCTGGATTAAAAATGAACGTCAGCTCATCGTCGTGCCACATTGGATCGAGTTCGGTGAGGTAGGCCACGTCGAAGGAACTCTGCTCCAGACAGGCATTGTCGAAGATGGCTTCCAGCCAGAAGATGATTGGGTCGACATACCAATGCACCTGATAGAAGGACGAGGTCGAGGTGCTGTCCTGGCTGAAGCGCGAACCTCGCGGCGCATCAAACCCGGGGTTCAGCTCAATGCCGCCGAGACTGGTCATGCAAAACGGCCGACGCACGACATCCACGCGACGAACCGGTTCCCAGAAGCTGACCTTGAACCCCACCCGCAATTGCGACGGGCACATGCAAACTGGGGAGCCGCCAGGGTTGGGTGTGTCTTCCTGCCCCATGGATACCAGGTCAAGGCCACCGAACCGGATGGGGAGCATGCAACTCCAGCAGATATCCGTGATTGGGTTCGCAAACCGGCCGGTACAGGTCGCCGTGGCATACGCTGGAAGCGATGCCCCTCCAGCGGCAATGGCGAGCACGAGGATGAGCGCGAATTCACGGAAGGACTTCATCGACCCTTAACCTCTTCCCGTCTTGAGTCACGACGGCTGGCACCTGATGAATGCCCAGGCGGCGAACCAGTGTCCCGCCCTGGTCATAGAAAACCTGGCGTTTCCAGTCACGCATGAGATTCAACGGCTCGCCGGCGACCAAAATCGGCTTTACTGCTCGATCCTGATTCCGCAACAACTGCCGGGCGAAGGAGACCTGCCGTCTATCCCTGCCATCAAAGAAGACGAGCTTTTCGCGAAGAGATACATGATCCAGTGGATTCACCTTCAGTCCGCGCGCGAACAGGAGCGCGCCATCGGCACCACGGACGTCCCGATCCAGCGTCCATGTCGGGTCAATGAAATAAGTGCGTTTGGCCGCTGTCGCCTTAAGACCGGGGACAGGCTTTGGCTTCTCGATAGCACCGACGACGCGATCACGATATTCGCCTTGCTTCCTGGCAAGATCGCCGGATTTTTCCATCCGACCGAGTCGTGACTGGATGACTTCCAGCAGATCCGCTTCGGCAATATCGTAGGTCGGCCCGACGACACCGAGTTCTTCAGCGTGTGCGATAGGCATCAAGCTGAAAAGCAGCATGGCGAGGAGTTGGGCATGAATCGACATGAGGATCGATTCTGGTCGCGCGGTCGCGACGATGGCTTTTGAAAAGCGCCTTTTTCGGGCGCATTTCGGCACCGCAAGTCACATCAGCTTCAATGCGTCTTCAATAATCAGGACATGCTGCGGTAGCATCGCATCTGACCTAGGAGGGAGCAATCGGTGGTATTGCCAGTACTGACCAAACGGTTGGTTGAAATCAAACTCAGCGCTTACTGCGAGAAGAGAATTCCGCACCATGTACGGGATCAGGTGAGGTTGAGTTACGCCATTCGCGGAAACAGCGTGACGCTCAATGAAGAGCGTATTGCGTTTTCACAGCCGGGGACGTGGGTGACCGTTCCTATCGCTCAATTTCGGTATGAAGATAGTGGCAGCTGGGGTCTTTTCTGCTCGGACAGAAACTCGAAGTGGCATCGATATCACCAAGCAAAGCCGTCTCGTGACCTCGACACTCTGCTTGCGGCCCTGGATGCCGATCAGACAGGAATTTTCTGGGGCTAAGTCGGGGTAGATCGACTCTCGGTCGCTTGTTCGCGGCGGGGGGACCTGGAGGGAGAGCATCGCTCGCGGATGGATTTCCAGCCGTTCCTGGCGGCAACCGCCTCCCGCAGAATATCCACATACTCGGCACCATGTACCCGCTCGTCCGGCGGCATCGCCCCGTCCGCAAGCTCTGACAGAAGCCGGTTTCGAGTTGAACGAGTTTCGCCAAGCTCAAGAATTCGGCTGTAAGCCTCGCAGGCATAGGCAAACGTTTCTCGTTTGGCGAAATCAATCTCGAGCAGCCACTCCCGATGACGAGTCGCGTTCAGCCCGAGCGTTTCTCGCTTGCAGTTGTGAAAAATGTGGGCAGCCTCGTGAACCACATAATCGTCGAAGCGGTTGTTGGCATCAAAATACTCGACGGAAACATAGCAGGTCGTCTCTTCGCTCAGGCCAACAATATTTGGCGCATCGTCGGAGAGCCGTTTTGCATCAAAGCTTGTGAGGTAAAGATTTGCCAGATTCCACGCTGTCTTGAGCCATGGCGTTTTTTCGAGAGTACTTGCTATCGTCGCCGGCGTGAGAAAGACAATAGACCGCTCAAGCCTTTCGAGGACGATCATGCGTTCTCGCTGCGGGAACAACCCTTGCACCATGGGCGCAAGTTTCGCGTGGGCGAACACCTTCAAGTCGGCATTTTCGAGGAATGCGGGGACGGCTGCACGCCCGGTCCGCTGCAGTACCTCTGAAATGAGTACGCTGCGCAATGCTGCATTCCCGCACGTCGCACGCTCCACGAACGTATCGCCTGGCCAAGTCTCAAAAGCGTTGTCGTAGTGGCCGCTGGCAAGAAAGCGATCAACTTCTGTTCGCTGGAGCGTGTGCATTCTCTGAATAATTTACCCTACTGACGGCGTGGCCGGTATTCGATAGGAATGTGCTTTTTTTCGCGTCTGACACATAAACACGTCAGGAACGACGCTGCCCAAACGCATTATTGACATTCGATTTACCTGGAGTCGCTCTACCAAAAAAGGCTCGGCTTTCCGGGATTGAATCCAGACGAAGGCTCCATCCGCATCTGCCGTTAGGATGCCTTCTCTCACGCCTTCCCGCAAGGTTGTGACGATACTTTGTATCAATGCAAGTCGCGTGTCTTCACCTATTCCCTCAATCTCGCCCTGAACTGGCTTTGGTAGCTGAACAGGACCAGCGGATGATGTCGATACGGTTGATGGTTCTGGCGGCGTTTTCCCGATCGCCATGAGCTGTTTCACCACCGGCTGAAGCCGAACAACCTTCCACGTCTTGCCACCGTCGATCTCGATCTCCACCACCTTGCGAAACGGCGACAATGGATCAAGAACCAGCCAGTTTCGGCGCGACAGCTCATCAAGAATCGATTTGTTCTCCAACCCATAGCCATTGAGCGCATCTGGCCACTTGAGACACAGCACACCGGAGGAGTCGATGTGAGTCAATGTCTCGGATGATTTTTCGCCGGTTTGAATGTCTTCGGCAAGTGCCTTCAGTGCTTCGCCGACAGGTCCGTCGAGCCGATCGACAACTTCTTCCGGTGGTTTGGCATTCACCTTTTCGGATTGAACCGGTGCCCTGATGGGCGCTGGTGGCACTGCGGGCTCCGCATCCGCAGGCAATTTTGGAGAAGAGATACTTGGCATCTTTTTGGGAATTTCCTCCAGGTCGAGAATTTTTCCAGGGACCGAGAATGGGGCTGGATCGATGACCAGAGCAGCATCACGCAACCTGATGGCAGTCAGTCGGATATTGGGTATCTTCTCGGCTAGCACATCGGGGGCAATCACCCAGTAGCGATTCCCGTCAGTCCGATCCTCGCGAACATTCGCCAGCTTCCGATCAACGAGCATGTCCAGAATGCTGTTCGGGGTTCGTGGCAAGCCCGGAATTTTTTCCTGATTAATGATGGCCGCCATTTCTTCGCCTGCCGCAGGCCAGATTAAATAGAGATGCCCGTCAATGAGCCAGAGGCGTGAGCCAGGTTCATTGATTCCCCAGGTTCCATCCCGGACAAGTCTGCGCATGATGTCCACCAGGAACCGTTCCACCGGAAGACCGATCTCATAGCCGGTAAACGCAACGCCAAGATTTCGCAGGTCTCGTTCGACACTGACCTGGTCTGAGCGGATCACGAGATCATGTATCAGATTCTCAGCACTGGGATGCCCGTTAATTGTTTCCATCATCCAGAGTACGAGTTCTGTGTCCCCCTCCGCAATCCAGGCAAGGCCCTTTGGACTGATGATGCGCTCAGCAATCAGAGAGGAAATCGCCGTATGCTTTTTCGCACGATTCTCACGCCAATGCAGGAAGTACCGATCTACGCCGTGCCTGCTGGCCCAGGAGTAAAGGTCTTCCACGAATGGGTTCCAGACTTTCGCTCCATCTCTGCTGGTAACGACAAGATCTGTCACCGGCTTACCCACATCGTGGCAAAGTGCCGCTAGAAACACGGCAAGGTGCCACCGTGGTTCTAGCTCACGTCGTCTCCGGGGCGCCTGCTCTCCAGGCAGTAGCACTCGATCCCCAGATTGAAGCGACCACAGGGCGACCTCGGCAGCATGACGAAGCAACCCGCCTGCCCCCCTGTGATGATGAGTTTGGCTTGCCGGCAAGAGATGCGCGTAGGAGGCAAATCGACGCAGAGACTCCAGGTAGTACTGCTCGAATATATCGGGAGAAGCGAGTCCGGCCTCGCGAATCTGACCAATCAACTCCCGCTGAGTCTCGATAAGTTTGTGTGGGTCCGTGGCCGGCAGACCCTTCATAAACGGCGGGTACCGAGGAATCTCCTCGTCGATTGCCGTTTGCGCAGCGTCATTCTCAGCGGGCTTGCCGACAAGCTCCTGACTTTGACTATCAAGGCGAACTGCCTTCCTGATGAAACTTAGCAAAGGTCAGCCCTCCCCTTCGCCAACACCTTGCTGTGTTCTGTCTAGGCCGCGTTGAATCCCAGGCACAACACGAAGACGCTGCCGTGCCCGATCAGGATCAATATCCAGAAGACCACAGATCGAGTTGAAGGAATTGGCTGCATTGGAAATGCCATGGAATATCCATATCAAAGCTTCGCGCTGTATGCCGCCAATACTTCTCTCCGACTTCTCGATTGACCTCACGTTGCCTTTCGCATCTTCGATCGCTTGATGAAGGACAGCTATCCATAGGCGCTTCGATCTTTGGATTACCTCCGATGTAGCGCGATCCGATTCCATTCCGAAAAACCCAATGTGTCCCACGTCAGAAAATCCGATGCGCCTTCCCGATGATTTGATTCCGGCCAACCCAGCCGGTAAGCCGGTACCGTGAATCAAGGCTGTCGGGATGTGATCCGGCAACGTAGTAGTGCCCTTCCGGAATTGTGCCGATGAGACCAATATCCAGCGGCTCTCCGGTTCGGGCTCTTTCCTTCGCACGACCGACTGAATTGCCATCTACGAAAAAGTCTCGGCCATTCGCCGTGACGACTGAACCGGGCAGTCCGATCAACTTTTTTACGAAGACACTCCCGTAGGGATAAGGCCAGTTAGCCTCCCATCTGAAGGCAACCAACTCTCCACGCGCTGGCGTGACGCCTTTCTCGACAAGAAAAATGGTGCCAGGAAGACTTTCGGTGAGATTCAGGGCGACGAAATAAGCACGGCCAAATGCCAAATGGGCTGCCATAGCCCATAGGACAACGGGAAACCAGTGCCCAGGCAGATTGAAAAGACGGATATGCATGGTGCCACTGTATCGGCTCGATCTGCCAAGCGATTCTCGAAATGCGCCCGGCAAAGACACATTTCGAGCGCACGAGACTTGGGAGGTGAGCATCCTGCAAACAACAGTTGTCCGCCACGTTCTTGCAGTTTTGGGGAACTGTGCGAAGCTCAGTCAAAACTGATCGGAGGCACCTATGACCATCAACGCTGCAACACAATCGAGTAGTCTGTTTGGCGCGTTACCGCTATTCGCTTTACTACTGGCTGGGGTTGCCTTGTTACGTTGGAATCGAAGATCCAAAGCCAGCGTAGAACCACAGCTCGATCAACTCGAGCATGACCTCGATTTGATCAGAGGCCAAATATTGCTTATCACAACGGATAATGTGCCCGACCGTAGAATCGTCAAGACGATCGGTTACGTGGAGGATATATCGGAAATCGAGGCCGCATCTGACTGGGAGTACCGCATCGCAGAAAAGGATGCATTACTCAGAATGGCCAGGAAAGCCAAGAATATGGGCGCCAATGCTGTCATTGGGGTCAGGAAGATCAACACCCACTATGATCAGGCGGGATCGCAGTGGCGGGTATCGCGTGTGGCATATTGTGGAACTGCAGTCGTCAGCGTGAACTCTCGGATGATCACTTGCTGACGTTAAGTTTCGTACGTTAAAAACACTGGCCCTTGGCCTGAGCTGGGTACCAATTCAACATACAGGCTCTTTCGACCAACAATCACCGCTAACATTGGACGTTTATCCAGGCGCCTGGCTGAAAGACGGTTCCACTCCGACCTATCGAGACCAGATGGATTGGGATGATCTTCTGAATGAGTGTGCCATTCACCCAGATACCGGATTGTTCCTTGGCTCGCTGTCCACCTGGCCAGCGCAATGGCTTCGTGGCCAAACGGCATCCGTTCGAATAAATAGCGAAACCGCCTATCCCATGCTGTGGGAACCGTTGCTTGCTCAATAAGCATGTGTGTTCCATGAACCGAACCGAGAAGAAGCCCGCCAGCCTCACAGTCAGAATCATTGACCTGAATATGCCTAAAGAATGTCCCAAGCGTAGATTCTGAAAAATGTAGCAAGGTCTTCTGGTCCTCAGTAGCCCACGAACTCATGAGTTGCATATAGGACAATCCCGATCTCGAAGGGGAGCGCAATCGGGAGTAGCGAGTTGATGGGTACGGTCGATCAGTCTTGTTCGTAACGATGGGGAGTAAATGTCGTTCACCCAATCAAGAGCCATTTCCGCCCCCAGACTGGCGGCATGCACTGAAACCGATGCCGGGAAAGGCACATACAGACCTTCGCATCCATGCCCCGCAAGGATGACAGGAAGCGGATCAACGACTGATCGGAGTTCCCCTCTTCTATTGCTATGCCAAAGACACCGATAACAGGCGCCGGAGTTGTTTGTTCTTAGCAGTGCGCGGACAGCTGTTCCGGGGCCTTCAATCCAGACTGAAAGCATAGATGTATGCGGCAGATAGTTGCCGCACAACCAATGACCAAGGGATTCTTCACCGGAAGCATCTATAAGCAAGTCCAACTCTCCCAGATGGGCTTGTCTGACGTCCACAGGCAAAGCACGGACATCAGCGCCTGGTGCAAGGCGCTTCAGTTCATTCGCCATAGCGATGGCTTTGTTCGACAGCAGGTCTGGGAACCCCAGGCGATGGCGTCCTATGTTTTGCGGGAGCAGACTGTCAAAGTCCACCAGCGTAAGCTTTCCGCCGGATGTGCCAGCTCCAGCCTTGACAAGCATTTCCGACAGATAACCCCCAATCGTGCCACACCCAACCACCGCGATCCTTTTCCCCGCAAGCGTCTTCGATGTCGGGATATTTCGCTGGGCAAGATATCGGTCGTCAATTCTTACCACCGAAACCATCATTATCTCAAGACCATAAGTCGGGTCCTTGCGATCGGCCAACCTAGTCTTCGGGTTTCGACCTTTTCGGTTATAGAAAACGGCAAATCCATAGGTCATCAGCGGAGATTCGATGATTATCAGAACTCCATTTGCCTTCTTTCTTTCTCCATCCTGCATACGCTGATGAATCTTGCGGCGACACCTCGGATCAAGTGTGCTCTGCCAAGCCAAAATGTCCCGAACCGTACGTGGAGGCCAGTTGTTGGTTAGGGGGCGTGGCTGCGCGATAGTCTTTATACGGTAAGTCAGTACCGTCCTATCGGTGACTTGGTAGCCAAGCAAATCCAGCTTTGTTGTCGTTCGCTCTTCATTGTCGGTAATGAACCACAAGGAGGTTCCTTTGGCCTCTGCGACGATGCAGCGCTGACGACCCAGGTCTTCGCCTTGAATGTCGACCAGGCAGAGCCAGCCATCCCAATAGGCGAAGAACTCTTCTGCGAGGTCTTCTACCATCTCTCCCTTCATTATCTGGCCGAACACGCCTGCTGCTCGATCCAGGCATGCAAGCGACTGTCCGATGGGGTCGAAGATGTCCAGGACGACCGTACCTTTGGCGATATAGCAAAGCCCCCCATCTGCACCGAGATGAGGAACCGCCGCCGGCAATTCGGGGGGGATTTCCAACAGCCGAATGCGAGGCAATTCAAAGAACTTCGGGTCGATCTGTATTTCACACGGGCAGCCTTTGTCCGACTGGGGCGGGGTCAGTCGCCCTCGCAACCTGAACCAGCCGTCATCCGTTTTTCCGATAAACTCAAAACCCCGCTGCTTGAAAGCCTCGATCACATCCGTGGCTGCGGTGGCACTGTTCATCCTGCTTTTGTACGCCCTATAAGTTCGCTCGGTCCAGCCGTAGCAGGCGCTGCAGCAATGGTGGCAGCCACAGATACGACTTTGACTCGATCTGGATCATTCGGAAAGCGCGGGCCGAATTCGCCCCGCATCCAAATGCAGGCCTGGGAAGCGCTATTGGCATCAATCGCCCCCCGAAGCATTTTTTCAAACTCTTCGAACGCTTTTGCTGCCTCTTCGACGCCAGTATTTCCAAGTCGGTCAGTGAGCGATTCGGATCCTTCAACAGGGTTGTACACCCCCGAGCGAAGCCGGGCTGGCAATGCAGCGACAACATCCAGAAGAGCAAGATCGTCGCGCCGGTCACGCTTCTCGAAGAGTGGGGCCGCAGCGGCCATCAGCAAGATTGAGGCAGGACCACCGCTGGACCATTTCCAGTCTCGGAAGGCCTTCAAGTAACGAACTACGCGCCGAAACTGCTCTCCCTTCGCTTCCACCTCACCCAAGAACCACTCCTTCACGGGCCTGGGATCAGATGCCATCCAGTTGCATTCACGATGGGCAAGAAGCACTTGGTCGCTTGGTAATGCCGTCCAGGCGTCCCGTTCCGCCTTGATTGCCGCCTCCATAAACGAGTCGTAGCCATACCGCTCCATCGAAGCCTTTGCGAGCATGGCGAACTCTTCGTCAGGAATCGCGTACAGCGGGATATCAATGTGGGCATACGATGCAATCACGATGCGGATGCAAGTTGGCTTGTCTGTGACAAGCGTCCAGTGTTTCTCTTTGACCAGCGGCCTTAGCGCCTCTTCGGCGGCGGCAAAGAACACCGTTGTCGCAGTGCTTGGACGCTTGGTCTGTGACACAAAGCTCAACGGCAGGTAGCAGCCATCATCCAGGTCTGCCTGCTGAGGACGCTGCGCTGGCGAATTCAACGTCTTGTATGCCCACGACCCTTGGGTGAAAAAGCGCGGCTGCGGAACGTCGTCAACGTATCCATTCTCCCTGAGCACACGGGGAATACCTGTCCGCAGACCATTCCTGACTTCAGTCTGCGCGCCAGCAATCCAAGCACGCTGCTCAGGCGTCAGCTCCAACTCCTCATGCATGCAGGATTCGTCATCGACGGCTGTGAAGAAAAGCGGGCTCAGGTTCAGCATGTGGCCTCCAGGACATTCTTGTTGGGGCCGTGATAGAAGGTGGGAGTGCCGGCCTGATGCACTCGAAACGGTTGGAATTGAGGATCTCCCAGCGCACGTTGCGCCGCATGGTTGCCGCGATCCTTGAGCGTATTCGTGGCGCCAATGGACACCCGATCCAGTGCCTTTACGTCCTTGCTTTGATCGGGCGTCGCCTTGTCGTCGATCTGGTAGTAGTTCTCCCCCAACGACTGCCGCAGCATGTAGTCCACCGACGATTCCTGGGCAGATATCACGAGGTCGAAGAGACCTCCACGCCATTTGCCGAATCCGCGGTCAAGGCTGGCTCCGCCGCGAACGGTCGCGCCGATCGTCATCGTGCCGATGGCGAGAACCCGAATCTGCGCTTCCTGATTCGGTGCCAAGAAGGTCTTGACTTCGTGGAGGCCGAAGAGACCAGGTGCGTTACCTACCAGCCCGCCGTCGGCGAAAACACCGCGATCGTTACGCGCCAGCGGAAAGTAGACGGGTGCAGCGGCAGTCGCCAATGCCGCATCGACGATCTTCATGCGGTGATCGAGTTCGAAGGACGGATGATGCGGCGTCTTGAAGAACTGACCGCGACCAGTCGAGTAGTTGACCGCCGGCACAAGAACACGGTGTTTCAACTCGCCTATCGTGGCGCCCTGGAAGCGCTCGGTGAGTACCTCTCGCAGCCCCGTCGAGTCATGCTTTGCGGTCAGCCAAAACCCTAGCAGCCGCCTGGGAAGACTGCCGCATCCAAAGATCCGGTTGCCTTCGTTTTCAAACAGTGCTTTGAGTTCTTGGGCCGGAATCTCGGCGGCTAGCCCCAAGGCCAACATCCCTCCCGCCGACGTGCCGCAAATCAGGTCAAAATGCGAGGCAATAGGCCGGCCCAGCGCTGTTTCAAGCTCTGCAAGAACCGTCGCTGTGTAAAGGCTACGATAACCGCCCCCTGAAAGGGCGAGCACATGGTAGGTAGGAATATCGGTCATGGTGCTTCAGCCCTTCGGAGGAAAGGGATCGTCGCCGTAACTGTCCTTGTCACGGATGCGACCATCCGGACGATGGATGACCAGTTCAGACTGCTGGTTGCGTGCGATGTCCCGCGCCGCATCTATGGCCTGCTGCTGCGTGTCATGTACAGAGGTGGCCCGCTGATTGCCGGCCCCCTTTACCGCCCATCCGTCTTGGTGAGGAACAACATGCTGATCTTTGCCTGCCATGGTGGCTCTCCTATAGTGAAACTATCGAAATCCCAGCCAAGTGGCTGGCTTGCCAACGGGCGCCCGCTGTAGCACAATACGTTGCTCATACAGACAACAGGAGTGCCGAGCAAACCCAACCTGAAGCATGCGTAAACTATGCGTCCGTTGTCTGCTTGGACAACACTGTATCAGAACATGCGTGCCGTTGCAACATCGGTGCAACGGGCGACGTTGAACACGACTGCATGTCGGATTGGCACAACAGACGGCTTCCCCTTACTTTCTCGCAACCGCAAGGATCAGAACTCATGCCACAAACAGGCTTGGGCGCCGCCCTCAAGGCGCTACGTGAACGCAGGACCCTTTCCCTGCGTGAAGTCAGCCAGCTATCGTCAGTGGACCATGCCTATGTCCACCGCTTGGAAACAGGCGAGAAGACGAATCCATCCCAAGAACTGGTTGAGAAGTTGTTGAAAGTCCTCAAACCGGGAGACAGAGATGCTGCTCTAGTGATGTGGCTTGTTGACCATGCGGACGCTGATCCCAGCCTCGTTGAATTCGCGCTAAAAGATCCTTCGATTAGTATCGACGTTTTTTCGGCTGCGGCTGGAGTGAGACATCGCGGGAATGCAAGACCTGATCCCGCCACTTTGATTGCCCGGATAAAAAGAGCCTTCGAGGACGATGACGAGGACGATTGAATATGGACGAAGTGGATGTTCGGCAAAAAGCACGTGCGTTTATCGCAAAGGTCGATGTTTCTAACATCCGCGAAGACCTATCTCCATATGTGATCGCAGTTAACGCCAAGGTCAAGAAAGAACAGCTTGGCGAGGGTGAGTCTGGCTACACCATCACCAAGCCTAATGGGAAGCACATCATCACGGTAAATTCCCAGGAGACCGATGAGCGCCAGCGTTTCACCATTTGCCATGAACTAGCCCATATCGTGCTCGATTTAGCATCGAGCCATGAAGAAGTTCCGTCTTGGTCCTATGCCAAGCGGCATCCGAATGAAATTGCCTGCGACACTTTCGCTGCGGAACTACTGATGCCGTATCAGCAATGGCAATCCATTGTTCCCAATGAAGAGCCATCTCTGAAGCTTATCCAGCATATGGCTGACTTATTCGGCACATCGTTCCCTGCCGCCGCATCGAGGTTTGCCTGTCTCAGCGACATACCTTGTGCCATGGTCACCATGGAACGTGGCGCAGTACGGTATGCCGCACGCTCCACGGCATTGAGGCAAGCAGGAGCTTGGATATCACCCAGGTCGACAATCCCGGTCGGATCTGTGGCTCACCGAATCCGATCTTCAGGGAACAGCTCTACTGAAACGGATGAAGTTTCACAGGACATCTGGTTCGACAACTGGGAAAAAGGGCTTGACCTACAGGAGCTTTCAAGGCACTACGCACGTACCGACACCACTATTTCGTTGTTGTGGTTCGATAGTGAAGATTTACCCGAGGTTGAGGTAAACCGTTTCGGTACCCGCATCGAGGACGACGGGGGCTTGACTGAACTAACGGGAGAACTGCCATGGCCAGGGCGAAGCCGGCGCCGATGAATGTAGATTCGCTCGTAGAAACCTAAGCCGACATTCATTGGCCGTGGCCGCAGATGCGACCCGTCCGCTACTTGCCACTTTTCCCCCTAATTGTTTCTTGAACATAGTTACCAGGGTTCGGCCCAGTGATTCCATTTAACACACGATTTGCCGCATCAGCCACATCTTCGGCGACCTCCATTCCTTTACCCACAGGAGAGGCTGGTTTCAGCTTGCGGAAATCTGACGGTGTTGCATTTTCCTGATGAATTTGTCCTGCTCCTTCCTTCCGGTCATTAACCTCGAACGCATTCCTGGAAAACTCCCGCATCGCTGTGTGCATGGCCTGGTCGCTTGGTCGCCCCTGCGGGTTGACCCCAGCACGTCCCGCTCTTCCCTTCACCTGCCCCAGATAATCGCCACCTGCTGATTCGACCGATTCACGGCCTGGATTGCCTGCCCGATTTACCTCATGCCTTGCCTGGATTGCTTCAGCCCCCTGCACCTGCCCGCCCATCTCGCCCAGCATCCGGTCGTAGTTCTGCGCGGTGTATTCCTCGATGTATGGCCTGAGCTTATGCGGATCGCCCATGACCCCCTGAAACTTTTCGTAGTTGTATTCGAGCTTGGGCAGCAGAAAATCCTTGATGAAATGATCCTGGAGCTGAAGATTCGACCCAAGCTGACCACTATGAGAGAGCTCCCACATCTGCCGGTGTCCTTCCGTTTCCTGCAATGATGCCGTGAAGGCATCACGCGATTGCCGTGCGTGGTCCAAGGATGCACGCATACCATCGCTGCCAGCGGTCTTTCCTTCATCGCTGGTCCGGTAGTTCCGTTCCCAGCCGTTGTCGAGCACGGTGCCCACCTTCTTGCCGAAGCTCGATTCTTTAGCGAATTGAGCCATCTCCTCCAGAGATCGCATCGAGTCCGCGGAATTGCGCATCTTGGCCGACACTTCCACACCTCCGCGAAGCCCGGCAATCTCCAAAAGCTTCGGAGTACTCATACCCATCGATGCGCCAACCATGAGCTCCATCGCAACCTTCTCGCTGACACCGAGTTTTCGGGCCCACTGATCGACCTGGCGTAGGGTTTCATTGGCCTCTTGATTCCGACTCGACCCCATGCCGTGGCGGTATCCTGTCGTGTCACCAGCGCCCTTGGTGTGGCTTCTCTCAAAGCCAGCCTCCTGCTTGAGTGCCGCGAGAGCACTTTCAGCGTACTCCGCAGATTGCTGCTGCGTCGCCTGCTGGGAGCGTTCGTAATTTTCCTTCGCTGCAGCCCCCAAGGAATCGTTGAGCGCCATATCGGCACGGACATCGCTTTTCGCCTGCTTGACGACGAAGCCGCCACCGGAAAAATGGCTGTAATCGAATCCTCCTCGTGCCTGGTAATTGGTCATACCCTGACGCAAGCTGGGGTTCATGTCGACCGCCAGACCCTTCATCGTGTCGTGACTGACATTGTTGAGGGAGGCATTACCCATCTGCATGTTGCCCATGGCCAAGGCGCTGGCGATCTTTTCCGGGTCGCGTGGCGGCGCCACCAGACCGGCGACCGACTGCAGTCCGACCTCGCCACCTTTCACGATAGCGGCAGCGATGGCCGGGATTGAAATGACCAGCATCCCCGCAATTGCCTGGTCGCTGACAATCGCGGTATTGAGGAAGCTCATCTGTTCAATGGACAAGCCACCTCCAGCGCTTCCATTCGTGTATTGGCTTCTCGAATACATCGTGATGATGAAGTTCATCACGGCATAGAGCGGTGCCCAAAGCTGAATCCAGAACAAGCTGGCCGCGTAGGACTTGATGATGGTGCCGGCCTGATGCCCACTGAGCACCACAAAGAGCAGGAAAACCGGAAAGATAGCGTACTGGACCAGTTCGATGGCATTGCGAACCTTGGGCATCGTGGATTCGGCAACCCGCGCCATCAGCTTGTAGGAGTCGCTCGTTGATCGAAGTGACTGTGCCATCGCAAGGTTGGTCTGGGCGCTGGCGGCATCCCCTAATTGCGCGGGCAGCATGTATTGGGCATCGATCATGAAGTTGGCGACGATGGCCTGCTTGACGGCATCCTGTGCCGAAGCCGAAACCCCCAGGAGATAGTTGGTCGAGGTTGCCAGGGAGCCGACAATCGCGGTTCCGGCATCTGCCTGGCTCATTTTCGGGTAGAGGCGCAAACCCAGCAAAGTAATCTGGCGGCTCGATTCCGCATTGATCTGGGTAGTGAGACTCTGATACCCCACATCGCAGCCGACCGTACTCATGATGGTCGGGTCCGTCGTGTCGCGCAAAGTCACCAGTCGCGCAGGGTTTGTCTTCCCGTTCAGGCTGACCCAGACGTTGTTGACCTCCAGGATGTCCTCTTTCATGCGGATGTAGCCGGTGGCCAGATCCGGCGCGACGCACTCCCGGTAAAACTCCAGCAAGTTGCTGGTCAGAACGGGATTGCCGCTCTTAACGGCAAGACGCTCGGAGAGCACCCGGTGGCCGAACAAGGTGCCGTTCCGTCGGAACTTCACATCATCGGGTAGAGAGAATACGGTTTCGAAGGCCCCGGTCAGCCAGTCCCCTACCTTGCTCATGCTGTGTGCAAAGGCGCCCAGACCAATGGGTACATTGGCGACAGCTCGCGGTGGCTCATTCCCGGTGCGATCGACGATGGTCACCGTCACCTTGGGAATCAGCAGCATGGATTGGAAGATGGCCAGGAAGAAGAGCCACTTCCACATCCCATCCAGTCGCTCCCGCCCGGTCAGGGTGGCGATGACGACGACGATGATTCCCACGATCGCCATGGTGCGCAGCAAACCGAGGTAATCGCCGCTACCCATGATGGAAGCGACGGCATTGAACATCGCTTCCAGCTCCGCGACGTTCCAATAGGCATAGACCTCGTACATTCTGGTTCTGCCCGATCTACCGGTTGAAGACCATCATGGACTGGAAGATGTTGGTCGGCATCCCTGAATTGAGGCTTTGATGCAGAAGCTGGAGCGAACGGCTCATTTCTGCGACCTGCATGCCCTTTTGGTACTCGGCGCGCAGCATGTCCCGCGCCTCCTGCTCGACTTCGTTGAGGCGGACGAGAATCTTTTCCGAAGCAGCGACTGCATCGGGACCGCCCTTCCCTGTCTCGTTCTGCAGAGCACTGCGAAGCGTCTTTGAGAGATTCGTGAAGTAGGCGTAGGCCACATCCACGGCAATCAACTGTGCGTAGTCTTCGGTGATCCGGTCACCGCCAGGGATACTGCTGGATACCGCGAGCATCTTCCAGACTGGCAGGGAAGAATTGCCGATCAGGGCCGTATCCAGACTGGTTTGCCCCGTGGCATCCCGATTGATGATCTTGTCCCGCATCGCTGCGATCCGGGTTCTGACTTGCCGGGAGAATGGCGTCACGGTAAAGGCGCTTTCCGAGAAGGTTGGCGTCATGCACTCCGCCGTGTCGGCGCCGCACTTGAGGCCAGGCAGATTGACTGTCGTTGAACCACCATCCCCGACGAACTGCCGGAATGTAAGCTTTCCGCCGGGCAGATAGGCCCACTTGGCTTTCTCGTCGGAGCTTTCACCGGGCGGCGTCACGATGATGGTGCCGGTCAAGCTCATCAAGAGCTCCTTGGTCTCATCGGTAACGCCGGCGACACGGGATAACGATCGCCAGACGACATTGCCTGGTTCGAAAAGCTCCCGATACCCCTGTGACGAGTTCTTGGCCGCTGTTCGGATGCTTTTGGCCGTCGCGCTGCTTTTTTTCCACTCATCCCAGGACTCGAACACATCCCCAAAGATGTTGAGACTCGCACCAGCGGTTTTGCCCTCCTTCTCCTGGGTCTTATCCGTCAACATGCTGCCGGCCGCGGTGACGATTCCTTCCGCCGCCTGGCAGGAATTGATGTTGAGATTGTTCATCTTCGACGCCTGATCCTGCAGGTACTTCAGAAGATCACAGAGATCAGGCGACATCGAGCACAAAGCCATATTGAAGGCGGCGCCGATGGCGTTGTTGCCGATGTTCCGCAGCAGTGCGACAAACTGTTCCTTATTGATGAAAGAAAACGAGCCTGCGAACAAGTCGATTCCGCCGCAACCAGCCCGAAATGAAGGAGGCGAAATGCTTGCCAGCTGGTAATTACGCACCGGGGTGCGCATATAGAGACTGCCGCCGGAATAGAAATTCATCGTCTGCCCGCGGTAGGCGTTCGCACCGGTCACGTTGCCGTAGGCACCGATGTCATTGAACCAGTCCTGCATTGACTGGGAGACGTTGGCAATTGCAGGACTGGCCAGCGTCGAAAGGACGAGCGTGGCGGCAATGGTTCGACGGAGACATGAACTATTCATGGGCAACCTCAATAAAGTTCGCCGGGACGTGTTTGGGTCAGGATGTAAATTCGTTCGACGATCTCTTGGGCGGAAAGCACACCTGACCCGATCGGAAGAAGCCGGCGATCCTTGATATTCCCCAACACCACGAGCGGCACAACGCTGACACCCAGGGAAGCGGCCATCCCGTTGTCCCGTGACGGTTTTGGAAACTCAGGCAATCCGCCACCATCAAGAGAGACAGGAAAAACAGCAATTCCGTACTGCTCGGACAGGAATTTCAGCGTTGGCGCCATGCGATGGCAATACGGGCAATCCGACCGGAAAAAGAAAAACAGGCCCCAGTCCCGCACCAGACTCGCGAGGGTCTCCGCTTCCTTGCGCGTCCGCTGGACATCGCGTACCTGTATGGCCGAGTTGTTGGACGGGTTCCGCAACTGATAGTTGAGCTCCGGATTGGCCCAGATGACCCGACGCCAAACGTCCGAAAACACAGAAGCCCTGTCCATCAGCGCTTCCTGGGCCACGATGTAGCTCTTGAGATTCTCCGGCGTCGGCTTGACGATGGCGAGCGCCCTCTTCTTCTCCGCGTCCTCTCTCAACTTCTTCAGGGCCGCGACGGCTTCATCCTCCTCACTGGCCGCCTTGGGTTTGGGCTTTTCGACGGCGCTATCGACCTGATCACTATCACGTGGGATATCGCAATACCAGTTGAACCGACTCTCGTCGCAGCGCCAAATAGAGTCATACTCCAAACCGCTTTCAGCTGACGCAGAATTGACGAACACGAGAAGTGAGAACAGGATGACGATACGCATTGGTCATTGCGCCGGTGCGCCGATAGCCGGTTGCTTCAGAATGTCCACCACTCGCGAGGACAAGTCCGGGATTGCTTTGGCAGAAGTCGCCTTTAGCAGCGCCGCAGTATTGATCAGGGCACACTGACACTCCCTGCCAACCTGCTCAAGGGCTGTATCCAGACGCAGGCCGAAAGCCTTTGCCTCTTCGAACAGCTTGCCCTGCTCAGCGGCATCCATTCCTGGCTTGACCCGCTGCACCAAGGATTGCTGTTGTTGAGCAACAATGGCGCCGATATCGACGCGAGCGAATCGAGGAATTTCCAGCGGCCGAAAGTGCAGCCATGACGCAGCGATACATGCCCCCAACATTAGCGTGACGACCCCAGTGATCATCTGTGTTTTCAATAGATTCATGACTAATCCGCCTTACTGTGATGCGCGTTCGATGACTAGACGTTCAATGGCATCCGATACCGACAGCCCTTGGTCCCGCAGGCGTTTGATGGCCTCGTAGTCCTCGGCACGGGTGGAATAAACCAGCATCGAAAAGGGATCGAGTAGAAGCCTCCCCAGTCCCGACCCCATTGGCGAGTGAATGTAAATCTCCGAGAAATGGCCGTGCTCGGTACTGACGGAACCGAGCTGACGCTTCAACCATTCGTCTAGGGATAGCTTGCCCTCCTTGCCCAAGCGTTCGATGTTCTCGGCTTTCTGGCGAAGCAGGAACAGCCAGTCGGCATTGTTAATGGCTGCCTTGGTCGCCTCGTTCTTGTAGTAGTCGTCGACGGACTGGGTGATCGTGCCGAACGCGCCGCCATACTTGCGGGCGCGGCGATAGCCGGCCTCGATGAAGCTGCCGCTGGCGCCAGATCCCATGAGATCCCAGCTTTCGTCGATGATGACGAGCTTGCGCCGGGAGCGATCGCGGTACATCTCCTGGGTGATGCGATACATGATGAGTTGCATCACCACCGACTGGAGATCCTTCTTCGACTTCAGCTCCTCAAGCTCAAGGACGACAAAATCCTTGTCGAACTGGATATTGGCATCTCCCTCGAAGTAGCTCGCGTAAACGCCATGGCGGGTATAGGGCTCCAAGGCCGTAGCCAGGCGACTGAGGTCGCGCTCGTACTCTCCCTCCAGAGACAGGCGCCCCGTCTGGAGCAGCTCATAGATGTCGGTGATGGTTGCAGCGCGTCCCTTAGCGTCCCAAACCCGCTTGATGGCCGAACCCAGCGCCGTGTATCCGTAGTTGTCGAGCGGCTCCCGTGGACTCGCCATTTGGGCAATTAGTGGCAGGATCATTTCCATGTCGGCGCTGATGTCGATGATCATGGAGAATGGATTGAGGCAGATGGTGTTCTGGCGCTCATCCGAGAATTCGATGAACTCACCGTCAAGTAATTCACAGAGGTTCTTGTAGGAGCGGCCGACGTCGATGATCCACACCTTGGCACCGGCGCCAAGGTAGCGATAGGTCATCTCATTGACGAAAACGGACTTGCCGGACCCCGACAGTGCCGCAACGGCGAAATTGAAATTGCCACCAGTGTTGTCGAAAAGATCAAAGCCGACGATCTGCCCGCGTCGGCCAAATAGGGTCATCACCGGGGTTTGTGTCCCCTTCCACTCGGCAATCAGCGGCGATGTCATGACTGCGTTATCCGCCGTCTTGGTGTTGATTCTTCCGAACTGACGAAGATCGGCTTGCAGACCTGGCGTCAGGGTCATGGGTAGCGCCGCCGACAGGGCCTGGTGCTGTAGATAGAAGTCCTTGGTCAGATCGAAGCCACGCGCCCGCCACACGGCGCGTACGGCGTGCTCGCAGCGAGAGGCATCCTCGACCTTCGAGACAAGAGCTATCTGGTGGTACATGCCGACCACCGTCCTGCCACTGTCGAAGGTCTTGAGCACCATGTCCCAATCGCGCTTGCGTTCCTGGAGGTCAGGCTGGAAGTGCGCCATGTAGGAACCGGCGCTCTGTGTTGCCCGCGCCGCCTTCATCTGGGCTTTGGTTCGCGCCGACTCATAGTCGAGTGAGACGGCCCCCATGGTGATCAGGAATGGACACGGCATGGACAAGGCGAGCTGATAGGGATCTCCGATCATGTAGTTCATGCCGGAAAGACGGAAGAAACGCGGATACTGGCGCACCGAGAACAGTTGAAGGACGGACTCATCGCCACCGGCCTTGCGGAAACGGATATCCCCGTCCCCCACTCGGGAAGCGACCTCCAGATCAGAGAGTTGATCGCGCAGTGGCAGATTCTCGTTCCATTCGATGGGACGCGATGCACCGCCTGCAAACAGGCGGTTGTGATCGAAAAAATCAGCCGTGAAGTTCATGAGCTCGCCCGGGCCCCAATCGTGCCCCGGCAAATGGGCAGATTTAAGCGTGGCGTGAACGCTTTCCCGGATACGTAGTGCCTCGTCGACATCCGCCGGCGATTCTGGATCGAGGGGCAAGGTAATCGCGATGACCGAACGAAAATCCCGCAGCAGATAGGTCTGGTGGCCAAAGATGGACTGACCAGTGCCCTTCAGGTAGTGGTCAATGCGGCGACGTGCGAGGAGTCGGAAGATGTTCCCATGACGACGTTCTTCAAAATCTGCTTCATCGATTGACGCCGAGGATGGCAAGAGGTTGGCCTGGGCTCGGAGCAGAGGAAGGATATGGGGACTGCCATAAAGGGAGATCTGTATCCCCGTCCCCGGCGGGCAGGAGACGAAGAGGCTGGCAAGAACTTTCTCCATTTCATCGCTGGCGCCGGTCTGAGGCAGGGTCTCGATACAAAAGCCAATGGCGTGCTCTTCCCGCTCGCCAAAGCCGCCCTGATCCAGGACAAACAGCCGGGCATCCTCCTGCCACGCCAGGTAGGGAAGAATCCCGGTGAGGCGCGGCATCTGCGAAATTTCCCGCAATAGTTGCCGAGGTAAATGATCGGCCTCAGCCGTTCGTTCCGGCAGGAAAGCAGCGCGAAGTGCATCGAACCACCCCATCAGCCACCCTCCCCGACAGCGGGTGGACTCTCACCTCCTTGTTGAGGAAACATTGCTTTGGGTGGTACAGCAGGATTGCTCCGCTCCATCCGCAATGCTGGCCGTTCGCTGGCATTGGGTGCCGCAGGCGTAAAGACTTTCGGCGGTACGACGGGCCGGTAACCTTCGCTGGCCTTGCGCCGCGAATGCTCGACCTGCCAGCGCCCAGGATCGACGACGAGATAGAAGTACGACTGGTCGTGCAGCACCTCCTCGTCATCCTCCCAGGGCGCAAGCCACACGCGCCGAACTTTCTGGGCGCTGCGGATTGGCTCGCCTGAAATCGGTGCCTGATGCGTAATCTTTGGTGCTGCCGACTCGCCCTTGGCGGCTTCCGTGGACGGACGCTGGCCGGGTAGATTATTCTGTACGGCGTTCGCATAGACCCCGGAGAGCGATGCGCAGGAAATGCCATCCGGCGCCTTGCAGGAAAACTTTCCCTGCCCGTCCAGTCCCGACATCGTGCCTGCGCAACCGGCCAGCGCAAGCAACAACACGCTCACAAGCCAATTGATTCTCATGGCCGACTCTCGGCAAGCCATTGCTCAATGCGATCTCCGGGGGCAGCGCCGGGCAACGTACGTCCGTCGGCGGAAACCATGGTCGGAGTTCCCTGGATCCCCAGCCGCTGAGCTAGCTGGATGTTCCGTTGAATCGGGTTCTCACATTTCCGGCTCGCCGGGGCCTTGCCGGACTTCAAGAGATCGGACCAGGCGCGAGCGCGGTCTGAGGCGCACCAAACAGCGATGGACTTGTCCACGGCTTCGGGGTGCAAGCCTTCCAGGGGATAGGGAAAGGTATAGATGGTGACATTGCTCAGCTTGTCGGTTTCGGCTTCGAGACGCTTGCAGTAAGGGCAGTCCGGATCGGAGAACACCGCCAGCACACGTTCACCCTTGCCGCGCACAGTCTTGATGGCATCCCCCAGCGGCAACTGACCGAAATCGATGCGTTGCTGCTTTTCCATGCGCTCAGCTGTCAGGTCGCGCTGTGTCTTCATGTCGAAGAGATGACCGAAGACGAAATAGCGCCCGGTCGCATCCGTATAGGCCGTGTTTTTGCCCATCGTTACCTCAAAGAGGGCCGGAATCTCCGAGGTCTGGACGCGCTCGATTCGAGTTGCCGGATACATATCCTTGAGGCGTTTTTCCAGGCTATCAAGGCCGTCATCGGCCTGCGCCGCCATCGATAGCATCAATGCCATAAGTACGGGCAGCCATTGGAGAGGTGGTCGATTTAATTGCATGGGTCACTCCTTGTAAGGTTCGATGGATTTCTTCTGCACTTCGCGGCCCCGACGCCAGATATCGGTGTAGGTATCGGGCTCGCCTCCCGCGCTGTCCGCATCGAGCGAAAAGCCTTTGGTGAACACCACGTCAACCGTGCGGCCAGCATCGACTTCGATGATCGGGAACATCTTTTCGGCGAGCGTGATGTAGTACTGGGAGAGACGGTCGAGCGCCTTGCCAACGCCGGTCCCGACCCCCGCCTGGAGTTGCTTGCCTGGATCCACCGTGCCGATCGACCCCAGTGGATTGGTGGACACGGTCGTGGCGCTCTGTTGGAAGGCTTGCCCGATACCGGCGCCAATCCCGGCCACCAAGGCATTAGCCAGGACTTGACCCTGCTTGCTGACGAGACGCCCACGCATGCCGGCCTTGCCGTCTTCGCCCACAACGTAACCTTTCACGGGAACATCGATGGCCTTGCCGTCATGACGCACACACGACATCGATTCGAGCCGGATGTAGGCCCGCTCGGCACTGATGTCTCCGTAGCTCGCACCCAAGGCGAAGCATTCCTTAACCTTGAATCGATAGCGGTTGGGCAGAAAGGCGTTGTCCTGCGCCCGCATCAGGACGGGGTGTGGATTGCTCTGCGCCTGGCCGCCAGTAGGGGCATCCAGTCCGCCTAGGAGCGCTGCCCGAAAAAAGGAACCTGATGGTACATAGCTGCGTCCGTCCTTCTTTTCGGCAGCTTTCTGAACCACTTCTGGGGCGATCACCTTGCCCTCACTCACCTCGAATGAGGCAATCCCCGGAGGTCTGGGCGCAGGTAGCGGCTCACTGGTTTTACTCCCAGCTTCCGGGGTCACGGGAGGTGGCGGCAGCAAAGCCATGGACCGTGCCTCGGGCGGCATCGGCGCTGGTGCCGGGGGTAACGGAATTGCCGGAAATTGGACATCGTTCGCGACCGGCGGCTTTTTCTCGATGGTATCGACCTGCTGGCGCAACCCCTGGATCATGTCCTCCATCTGCCGCATCTGTTCCGAGGACTTGCTCATCCAGATGTCGCGCGGATCGGCTTGGGCGCCGGGAGCATTGATAGGCATGGGCTGCGGACGGGCCTGGGACATTCCTTGAGGGATCTGAACAGGTTTGTCCCAGATCGCCACGCCACCGAAGACGAGCAGCACGAAAGCCGACGCACCGAGCCCAAGTATCAGATACTGGCGACGCTTGGGCGACAGGTTGGAAACCGCGGTCGCAATCCGGTTCTTGGGCGCCTCAGCCATCGCGCCCCTCCAGTACCACCATGACATTGGTCGCCTCGCCCGGCTCCAGTTCGAGCGAGTCCACCATGACTGCCAGGACACCGCGTCGGTACAGTTCGCGCTCGTCGATGACCATCCGCGACGAAGAGACATTGGTCAGCTGGTATTTTTCTCCGAGCAAGGCGCCTTCCAGTGTCTTTACAAGAACAAAGCGGGCTTCGTTCCAGAGTGGGACGATCACCAGCATGTCTCTGGAGGCCATGTCCTCGGGTTCGGTATCCCGCGCCAAAGCCAGCAACACACGACGGATCGCGGCATTGCGCGACTCGTCGGCAAGGAATGCTCTCCCCTCGACGCGCGAACGACTGCGGTCTCGGATGACCAGCGTCTCGGCCGGCACATCGGCTACCTTGAGCGTCAGCTTCCAGTGGCGGCCAGCATCGTCGGCAACAAAAACGCTGAAGATTGGTTTGTCCGTATTCGGCTTGAGATAGGCGGCGCCGGTCTCTTTGTCCGGCGTGACGAGGAACTCGCCCTCGACACCCTGGATGCGGCGAATCTTGCGACCTTCAACCCGAATCAGATTGGGCTCGCTGCGCGACACGGTAGCGGTCAAACCGTCATCCGGGCTGCCCTCAAGGTATTGCCCGGAGAAGGACGGCGCCGAAACGCTACCGAGGAGCAGCGACAGTGCCATTGCCGGCACCAAACGGATCCTGGTCACTGGTTTCCTTGAACTCGGATACATGGAGTCTCCCATTGAGATATCGAAAGCCGACGACATAGGTGGTCTGCTTTTCGGAGGCTTTCTTGTCCCCGACCCAGGTCAGGAGAACGCCGGTAAGTGCCACTTTCATGGCAGCCTCGTCCGGCATCACCGATTGCGGCGAGAACTGGGTCGAGGCATTGTTCTTGCGGATAAACTCTGTCCTTGCACCGAACTCGGCCTGAAGGCGTCCGTATTCACTCGGAGCGGCATATTTCAGGAAGAGATTCTTCTGGTAGTCCGCCACATGCGGCGTCACATTGAGGGCAAGCCCTGCATACCAGTAGGCCATTTCCTGGAGGTACTCTGTCGAGACTTTCTGGCCGCTGACCCAGAAGGTTTGGTGCACTTCCGGGGGCACTAGAATGGTTCTCTCCGAACCCGCCACGCTGAGCGATGCGCCGGCGTTGGCGAGCAAGGCCAGCACGAGACCACCGACGGCGATTCGCATGAACAGGATTTCTGCGCGCTGGTTGTCCCGTTCGGCGGTGAATTTGCTGAACTTCATTGGTCAGCCCAGGAAAAATCGATGATGGGATGGAGGAGTCGCGCGAGCACGAATCACGATCCAGCTCGGCAGCCACCAATAGAGTGCATGCAGTGCGAACTTCGGGTGCTTCCCGGTCTTGAGCCGGCCGTATTGCCAGGCAACCAGCCCCCCGAAAACCATTCCGGCCACCATGGCGCCGGAGACCACCCCCATCCCCATGACCAAAATGAACAGAATGGCCTGATCGAAGTCCCACCACAGGAAGCGCTCCTGCGCCTCCAGGGATTTCGGGATGTAGCCGATCTCGTCCACGCAGTGTTCCTTGGCCTCAGATCGTCGCGGTCAGGATGCCGGACGCAATGGTTGGGGCGTACTGCAGGAACACGGCGAAGCCGATGCCAGACAGAATGGCGATGGGATTCAACCGCGCCAGCGAAAACAGCGCACCGAGACCAATGGCTGCCACCGCTGCGGCTTTACCAAAGTAGCCTTGGACCAAACCCGTCAACCATGTGTAGAGACTCTGAAATTCGGTACCGGTGGTCCCTGCCAGCGCGCCGGTGGCGGTGGCCAGCAGGACGAGCGCCAGTGCGCCCTGAATCCATTTACGACTGCTTTGCATGACTGCTCCCTTTGAGATCGACAAAACACTTGATGAGCCATCCCAGGCCGAGGCCTACCGAGATGCCGCCCAGATGGGCTTCGAATCCGTTTTCGATGGGCGACCCCGGGGCGAGGATGCCGATGGCGATGAATCCGCCAGCGATGGCCACGTCACGGATGAAGCCTTTGTTGTGAGGTAACTTCACTTCAATGCGCTCCCTTGCTGTTGCTGACCGCGTCTTGCCGATTGACAAGGCGCACCTCGACCCGCCGGTTGTTTCGGCGTGACGTTTCGGTGGGTGCCGTATCGAGGTAACAGCACAACCCCTCGGCACGGACCACAATTTCTGCGTTGACTCCATGCTTCAGGAGCCATGAATGGACGAAATCGGCGCGCCTCTGGGCAAGGCGGTCGTTGTAGGCTTTGCTGCCTATGTCGTCGGTTCTGCCTTCAAGCTCGATACGTTGAAAGTTCGCCGCGATCTTCGCGATACGCTTGAGCGCTTGTTGTCCATCGGCGGAGGGGGAGTCTTTTCCAAATGCAAAGAGGACGGTTGCCGTTACCGGCTCATCGCTTCGGACGACTGACGATACGGTCGGAGGTGCTACGGCCACGACAGGCGTTGCTTCCTTCCGCGCAACGGGAAGTTCAACGATCGCCAGCGTCTTGCGCGTAGGCGGCGGACAGTCTTTGTCACTACAGGTCTTGAACTGGCGTTCGATCCAGGCGATGCCTTCTCGTGCCTGTGGCGTCGGATTTGTCTCGGGCAGACTTGTACAACCCGGAAGAATCGAGGTCACGAGCGGAAGAACGACGAGATGCTTCAGGATCGCCATGCCTCGACCTTCGCGGCGATCCGGCGGGCATAGGCCGCGCGCTTTTCCGGTGAGCGGGCGTTATAGGCCCCAATCGCATCCCAGCCGTAGCCGAGACGACTGATGTTTTGCGCGAGGATCCAGGCGCCGACATAGGTGTTGATGCAGGGGTCTAATAGCTGTTCCCGGCCAATGCCATAGGACGACAGCGCGCCCAACCAGCGGCTGTTGACTTGCATGTGCCCCAGGTCTTCCGAGCCATCGCGGTTGCGATTGCGTGCCACAGGATCGAAGCCCGACTCGACCGCCGAGATAGCCTTGAGCAGAGTCGGAGCAATGCCATATCGGCTACCTGCTTGTTCAAAGCAGGTAGCCTGGCATGAGAATGCCATTGGCAATACGAGGACAGCAAACAGGGTACGAGTCATGACTGCCATGGTAGGAAGTCAGACCACTGCTGCGTCGCCGAAATGTGACCTTTAAGGACGGATTTCGGTTACCGATGGCTTGCTATTTGGACTTGTGCCGCGTGAGTTGTCGACGTCCTACACGCCCGTCCTTATGCCAAAACATCCTTGATATCCGTTGATGGATAACCAAGGATCGTGCGAACCCCAATTCGTGGATTGGCACTCTCGACAAAGAAAGCTCCATCCCTGATATCAAAGCGCCCGTCCCACTGGATTTCAAAACGTTCAGGACTCTCGTGGATGGAGAATTCCTGCCGTTCCCCGCGCCAACGCAAGCAAAGCGCCAGGCTATCTGCCGGGTCAAGCATCCATGCATCGCCATCCTCTGTTGAGAAGAACACAAGCGAGCCGATCTTGACGAGCCTAGCATCACCTTTCTCGGCACACCCTAGAATGAAGGCAACTTCCCTCTCGACGTAGCTTGTTGGGTCGATGGTGCCTGCCTTCACTCCATCACCGAATCGGTTGACGGTTTCTTGATGACAGATCGTTACGTGGTGCCAATGATTGTAGCCATTGGCCTTCGCTACCTTATCAAGAGCTTCCCGATGGGGTAGCGTATTGCTGCGGCGTAGTTTCTTCGCGGATTGCTTGAATTTTTCGACCTGGAAATCGGTCGTCAGGATGAAACGCATCTTATTGCCCCTTCACATGGGCGGCATGCTTGGTGCTCACTGCCAAGAACCGCATAGTGACCGGGCCTCGGTAAAGAAAAGTCGTCCCATCCGGGTTGGCCAATGGTGAGCAGCAGGCTTCGACACAGCCTGATGGCATCTTACTCTTCCGTTCTGCAACGACCAACATTATCGAATCGAGTTACCGTCGGCTAGCGAGCGCGCCTCATGATTTCTGGCATCTATTTCCAGCGGTGCGTTCTGATATCCAGAGGTGACAATTTGCTCGAGATACACCCCCAGGAAGGCAGCAATCGAACCGGCCTGTTCGTACTGGTGCACATGCCGAAACTCATGCGAAAGCAACCGAAGAGTGCAATGCCCATGGCAGATATATATCCCGTGACCCAGAGTCAGTCCAACCATGTTGGGCCCAAGCATGCCGGTGGCGACCGCTGCCTGATAGAGAATCGGATCCTCGGGCATTGGCAACTTCGACACATCCAGCACCCTGATCAGTTCAGGGGATGTAACGCCAACGTCGCTTGCCACTTGGGTCTGATGTTCGGATAACGGTCGACCGCTCCCGAGAATCAAGCGCGAATGCGTTTCGGCCCATTGAACCGCTTTGGGTACCAGGACAGGAAGTGCATGTCGTAGATTCATGATCGCTCTCATTGCCGGGGACATCCCGGAGCTGAACGTGACGATACGGCATTCCAAGCTCACCAGATGAGCCCGTTACAAGCGCTTTTGCAGATTACTGACCCATAGCCACAGAGAATAGGAGATCGAAACAATCAACACGGGGGCCAAGAGAGAAGGCATCGGCACCGGAACCACTATCCATCCGGCAAGCCCGGCCAGCACCATCCACATCACCCGAACGCCGAGCTTGTGCCGTATCGGGCTTTGGGCGACGAAAGAATATTTTCGGATTTCCCGCACGAACTGGCCGTCCATATAGGCGGCCAATACCAATGGAATTCCGGGCAGCAGCCATCCCATCAACACTTGCAGGCGATAGGCGATCAAGCCGATCCACAACCAGGTGGCGACAATCCGGTCCTGCGTCCAACGGCTAAATCCGGTATTACCCAAAGGCCCCTGACCGATTGCTTCAGCGTCGATGATGAAGCCTCGAAATTCTGATGCAAGCGACTTTTGCAGGTCGTCCATGGTGCGTCCATACACGGCGGTCTCGCCTTTGCCTGCAATGGCGTAGACCTCCGCACGCTCGGCGGCCCAGGCGCTCCGGATCAACGCAGGCGGGATAAACGCCCAGGTGGCTACTACAGCAATGAATATCGTGATGATGAAGAAGGTGCTCCAGCCGGAATCCGTGCGCGTAGCCATTATTGCTCCGTCAGCAGGATGGGAATACGGCCTTTCAGTGTCCGGCCGCCTGACAGACGCGCGATGAAATGAAGAGGGGGGAGTTCGCCCAGCATGGCAGCGGGGAAGAGCTCCGCATCCTCTTCCAGGATCTGCTCTTGGTAGGAGGCTGTGTATTCGTCGTGAATGTGGGTATCGACGTTATGTCCATACCTCAGTGCCATTGAGCGAACCTTGATTTCGGGCATCCCTTCCGCAATGTACTTTTGGGTCTCGGAATCCAGTACGCGCAAGGCGATCTTGTTGTTGGTGTTGGCGAGGACCTGCCGCGCCTTGTTTTCGTCTCCGAGTCGGCTGGCAAAGTCGGCAAAGGTCTGCGTGGCGATGGTGACCCGAAAATCAGCGCCGCCGCCCTTGTTCATGAGCTGGATAGCGGGCTGGTTGAGTACCTCGGCGGCTTCGTCGATGAACAGATTGACGGGCGTCAGCGAGTCAATCCCGTAGTTGTAGCGGTCCCCCGCCACGGCGGCAAGATCGGCGAGCATGATGGATCCGATGGCGCTACCCACTGTTGAGTCGGCAAGGGAGTCCAGGCCGATATAGACCACCTTGTTGCCGCGAATGATCTTCGACATGTCGGTTACCAGCCGCTCGTGGCCCGGCTCAAAATCTGGGGACAAGAGCTCTTGCAGCGGGTCGCTGGTCAGCATCGAAAGAATCGGGATCAAGGAAGCCACCATCTTCTGAAAGTGATCACGGTTGTGCTCGTAGGTCGAAATCAAGCCGTCAAGATCAACCGACTGCGCCTCGTGGATAGCGATTTCCTGATAAAAGGTGATGTAAGCCTCCAGCAGACGATCCTTGTAGCGCTTGATATACGAGGACGCCCTGCTTTCCCAGTCCTTCACATGGGCCGAGAAATGGACTTTCAAGGCACGCTGGAGAAGGTTTTCCGGACCGCCTTCCACATACCGTCGAAGCTGGACAAGATTTGGCCGATGACCGGTGGCAATCATTCCGTTCGTGATGTCGTTAAGCACTTTCCAACCGAAGGCGGTGAAAGGATCGGCGCCGGTTTCTGAGGGGATCAACGCCGCCACGCGACTGGCAAGCTCGGTCTTCCGGTTCCAGTTGCGTAACGGATCAATGCAGGCGGATCGGTCGGGGTGGGCAGGATGAAAATACACGAACCGATCTCCTGCCCCGCTGGCTTCACAAGCTGCGCGGGCATTCTTGGCGAGCCCGTGATCACCCTTCGGGTCGATGATGATGACTGTCTCACCACGGAAGATCGCCTGAGCGATGAGCAAGTCGAACAAGCGCGTTTTTCCGACGCGGGTCGTGCCAACGATCAGCGTGTGTCCAACCAGATGGGAGAGTTCAGAATACAAGTCACTTTCGGGGGCAAGGCCATGAATCCAGTAAGCGCCATCCGTATGCTGAGCGGCTTTGCCAATGGTTCTGACGACACCAAGCGAAATCAGGGTATGAAGCTTGGTCGCCTCGATGTCTGTCCAGGGAAACCCCTTCCCAAGCCAGAAGGTCTTCTGCTTGGCTGACAGACCTGCTTTTCTGTCCAGTTCGGCCAAATCGATGAACTCTTTTCCGAACAACTTGAGACGGGAGGCATCAACCAGCCTTTTGTAGGCGTGGTACCCCCGGTAGGCCGCCGCCAACGCACACCCGATGGCGAGCAAGGTGGCAAACTGGGAGAACATCGGGACAGCAAGGGAAAACAGGATAATGATCGCCGATCCTGTGGCCCAGATAATTGCCATCTTCGCCTCGAAGTTAGGGCGCCATGGGACCTCAAAGTCGTAGGGAGAAGATACAGCCATCACCCGATGCTCGATGATGGCCAGGAAAGATGGCCGCACCCCTTCCTGTGAGTTCTCTGGAAGTGGGTAATGGCCCGTTTGGCAAAGTCGGACTCATTGTCGTACTCGATCATCAGAACAGGGAAGGCGACTGATTTCTCCCGGCGGAGTCTGTCTTCGGCATCGAACTCGTCCTCGACAAACAGCCGCTCGATGACCTTGAAACGGAATTTCGCGCCGCCCTTCGGTCCGTGGTCGATCACCTGAGTTTCCAGCCAAACACGATGGGCACGCTCGATACTGATCCGCGTTAGCGCCATGCCCCCGCTCCACTATTGTTTGCCTGGGAGAGCAAGTGCATGACTGCTACGCCGGACCATATCGCGACCGGCCACTCGATAACCGGAATCCAGGTCGAGAGAATCAGCAGTACCTGAATTGCAATCGACAGAAGGGCAAGGGCAGCTGCGAGGCGGCGATTGAAATCCCCGCCCTTTCTGGACATGGCGAGAATGAAACCAAGCCACACCACGGTACTGACAATTGCCAGTCCCAAGGATCGGCCCCTGACGAGCTGTTCTGTCAGCCCGCCAACGAGCGTAGCGCTCATGGCAATCCAGGCAAATCCCGAAGAGTCGGGCATCGACTTCCAATCACCCCGAAAACTCAAGAGTCTCCAGCAGTGCCAAACCACGGATGCCATCAGTCCAGATTGTTCGCTTCGCATATTCGTCCCCCTACTCATAATTCGATAGTGCCCCGTCACGTGGGGCGGCCGACGCGATCTGCCGTGATGGAGGCACCAATTTCTGGGCTTAACACGACCTCGCATTGCCGGTGTTGAACCTAGGGCACCGCCGGCTGGCCCCGCGACATCCAGATCGGACGCAATTCACGTCAATTTGGCTTCTGTCCCCACTCATCTTACGGATTCCTGAAAATATGCAACTTCCGAAATCCGCCTTGGCAGGTCACATTTCGATAAAAGTTATCCACAGAAGCAGTTATTGATCCGAGTTATCCACGTGAAAACGGTCTCAACGACGATCTCTCGCAATCACCGACCAGCAGCGCATCCCATGGAAATTGCAAAGTTATCCACGTGAAAACGGTCTCAAGAGCATGTGAAATCTGTCTCATGATCACGTGAAATCTGTCTCGTCGACCACGCCGCAAGCCTTGATTGGCAAGGCATTCAGGCCTTCCTCAAGTAGTGCATGTAATTTTGCATGTAGCTTTACAAGTAAAGGGCCGGTTTACTTGTGGATATTCTCTCGGCGTTTCCAAGCGAGACCAAGCGAGACCCGGTTGATCGCGCAGTGCTACAACGAAGAAAGCCGTGCGCCACCTGTATGGCGGATACGCAATCGGCTGGCGACCACAAGGAGCCCCGTGTCCTGCGCTGAAACGTTGGCCTCGGGATAGAAGAGCAACGCCTCCTTGAGTCTCTGGAGAAATCGCTTTTTGAAGTCCAGCAACCCGCGGGGCGTATCGCTGTAATCAGCACCGAACTGAAGCTTCAATGACTTCCATGGTATGAGGACACTCGGACGGTTGGTGACTCGCAGGAGAAATATCCGGTAGACCAGCCAGGAGTAGACGTCCATCGCAAAGGGGGACTTGGAGAGTGCGTGCAACACGCGCATGTCGATCGGCACCGGCGACTCCGTCACGTTCCGAAAAAATTCGCTCGACAGCTTGAGTGTGCTTTCCCACAGCATCCGGTCATCAGGCCGGTGGGGATCCCACAGCACAAATGCCTCATCGGCAATAGGCATGTTTTTCAGTCCAAACCGCCCATGACTTTGATAGGTAATGGACAGCATTGAGGAGAAAAGCTTCAGGGACTGGGCGCGAAGCCGCTGGCAGTCGCGACCGTCAGTTCGCATCCCGAGCTTGCGCAGGAACTCGTTTTGACTTTTCCCGAGGCCAAGCATCGGCGACTTGGTTTTGACGGCTTCCGTGCAGATCCATGCCAGGAGAAGTCTTGGAACGGTGCCGAACGGGAGACCAATTCTGGGGTTTGCGATGATCGACAGTGACACCGCACCGTTCGTCCGTTCGAAGAATGGCACCCCGGGATCGCTATGGGGCAATGTTGTCTGGACAAGTGCTTGACCCATGAAGGCGAGCGATCCAGCATCGACCTCGATATCGTTGATTTCGGAAGCGAGAGCAATCAGCTTGCCGGCACGCGACAAGCTGGTCAAAACCAGACTCCTCCACGTTCATGCGGACAAACCGGTACTCGTCGGGATCGGGGTGGAAAAATGGAGTTCGTGGCACGGGCATGCATGCCAGAACTTTTATCAGCGGCTACATCCTTTCGGCGGTTGAAATGCGTACTTTTAGGTTACGTTTCGAGCGCGCGGGATCGAGCGTTGAGAATGTGCATGTTCCGACACTCGCCGACTGTGGATTGGAGTTTCCGAGAGCGGTGGAGCCATGCATTTTTGTAGGTACTCGGCAGATACTCACGCGGGACGCAAAGCACATCAGCACCGGAACCGAAGTTGCACTGCGGTTTCTGTCTGGTTGCACTCCTGCAACGCTGACAACCGTATCCCCCCAGTCATCCGCTACAGCACACGACAATAGCCTGAATGTCGTCATGCCTTTAGAATTTCACCCTAACAGGGGGAAATAACAAAGCATGGAATTCAAGCCGGGATTTTTTGGAAGGCTATTCACGAGGTCAGGCAACTGGAAGCTCTCGATCAGCAGGGATAATCTCATCCTGGAGTCCGACGCCGCCGCCACTTCTAAGGTTGCATTGCCTGCCATCCGAGTGGTCGATGTCCGTACCGGGATTTTTTGGTCAACAGTACACCTTCAGACTGGCGGTACCGCTGTTGCACTGCGCGGGATATCTCGGAACGATTCGACGCAGCTCCAGGAACATTTGCGTAAGGCAATCTCCCAATCACTTGGCCGGCTGATCGCTCCCTCCGCAAAACTACTTGCGGCAGTAATTGAGAATCTGGAGAAGTTTTACAGCCAGGCGCGGTATTTGGCCAATCGCGATGTGCATATCTGGTCTCAAGCGCAGGCTTCTGGGAACCTCGATGTTCGTAAGCTCATTGAGATACTTAAGCACCCATTTTTCGACAGAGCCATCCTCCAGCGCGATCTGGAGAGAGATATTCAACGCCTTCAGGATGTTCTTGCCGGCCAGCGTCAGGAGCTGTCCCGCCGCAACGAGCTATTTGTGGCGAACGAGATGAAACGCCTCAAGCCGTTTTTCGCTGCGGTTGAGAGCCGGCCGCTGACAGACGAACAACAGCGCGCAGCTGTTGTTTTTGAAGACCGCAATCTTCTGATTGCGGCTGCTGGATCTGGCAAGAGCTCTACGGTCGTCGCCAAGATCGGCTATGCACTCGAAACCGGGTTTTGTTCTCCGGGTCAGATACTCGCCCTGGCCTTCAACAAGACCGCAGCCGAGGAACTGGATATACGCATTTCAGAACGACTGGCTGGGCAGTTGAAGGGCCGGGGCTCCGTTACCTCCCGGACCTTCCATCGGCTAGGTCTGGACATCATCGCGACAGTCGAAGGCAAGAAGCCTGACTTGGCGCCTTGGGCCAACGAATCGAGGGATAACGAAGGCGCTGCGATCGAGGAGCTCATCCAGACACTTGCAACATCGGATCGTAATTTCCTCGAAAAATGGGTCACCTTTCAGGCAGTTTGCTTCAGGCCCAACAAGGAGCTTCCGCGATTCCAGACGCAGCAGGACTACGACGCCTACCTGCGCCAGGTAGGCGAAGAGCGGGATGGACACAAAGGCATCCGATCGCTGAGCGGAGATCTCGTCAAGTCCATGGAGGAAGTGGCCATTGCCAACTGGCTTTTCATGAACGGGATCGCATACGAATACGAGAGATCTTACGAGTACGAGACAGCAGATCAGCACCATCGGCAGTATCACCCGGACTTCTATTTCCCCGACATCAACTGCTATCACGAACACTTTGCACTCGACGACAACGGCAAGGCGCCGGCGATTTTCAAGGGCGATTACGAAGAAGGCGTTCGCTGGAAGAGAATGCTTCACACCACGAAAGAAACTGACCTGATCGAGACTACCAGCGCCATGTATCGCGCGGGATCACTCTTCGGGCACCTGGAATCGGAACTCAGAAAACGTGGTCAGCAACTCAAGCCAAGATCACCCCAGGAAGTATTGGCCAAGCTCGCCGAGTTAAAGCTACCGTCCTACGGCGGGTTCATTCGCACCTTCATTACCCTGTGCAAGTCAGGCGGGCAGAGCCCGGCAACTTTGGCCGAAAAAGCCAAATCCCAACGTGACCGGTACCGTGCGCTTGCATTCCTGGACGTCGTAGTCCCGGTCTTTCAAGCATACGAGGCCAAACTCACCACCCTGCGCTGCATTGACTTCGAGGACATGATCAGAACCGCCACGAAATACGTCGAGGAACGGAAATTCGTGCATCCCTACCAGCTGATCCTTGTTGATGAGTTTCAGGACATTGCTCACGGCCGCGCCCGCCTGGTACTAGCGATGCTCGAACAAAACCCGGACTGCCGACTATTTGCCGTTGGCGATGATTGGCAGTCAATCTATCGGTTTACGGGGTCTGACATTGGCATCATGGCCAAGTTTGCGAGTCACTTTGGGGTGACCGCGACGAATTACCTGACATGGACGTTCCGATCGAACCAGGGAATCACCGATGTGGCAGCTACCTTTGTTCAAGCGAATCCGTCTCAATTGAAAAAAACGGTCCGGGCAGTCGACAAAACCAAGGACGCGACAATTCAGATTCTCGAGTACGGAAAAGATGAAGACTCGGAAGGAGTGCTTGCTGCCGAGATCGATGCACTTGCCGGTATCGCCAGGACTGAGCAACGAATCCTTCGTGTCTTCCTTCTGGGCCGCTATAACCATCTTCGGCCAAGCTCACTTGCCTCATGGAAAAAACGGCATTCCGACGCGCTGGATATCCGGTTCCTTTCGCTTCACCGATCCAAGGGGCTTGAGGCAGATTTCGTATTTCTTCTGGGGGTGAACTCGGGGGCATACTCGTTTCCCAGCGAGATTGTTGACGACCCATTACTTGATCTCGTTCTTCCGGTTCCAGAAGCTTTCGAGTATTCGGAAGAACGTCGCCTCTTCTACGTCGGCCTGACCCGGGCGAAGCGCCGAACCTATGTGCTCACCAAGAAATCCAGGATTTCTCGTTTTGTACAGGAGCTTCTAAAGCCACAAAATCGAGGAACTGTTATCTACCGAAGCGGCAAGGTGGAAGGTGACCATCCCGATGTCGAGGCATGCCCAACCTGCGGAACCGGGGTCTTGCGGGTGATCACCGGCCAGTATGGTCCATTTATGGCCTGCTCAAATTTTCCGGTCTGCTCCGAGAAGAAGAAGGTAAGTGCGGCCCGATAAAATTGACATGGCTGCTCAGGTGCCGCTCATCACTGGTTGCTGGAGCTGGTTCAAACAATCCTCGACGCCCCCGGCAACCAAGCGGGTCGGAACCGCTAGCATGATGTTGAGCGGCAACCCGAAGTCCTCAACCCGATACCCATCCCGGTCAGTTATCTCATTGCCATAGCGCATAAGATGGCCTTGTAGTCGCTCCACCCTATCTACCGTGCTCTCGAACTGATCGATGTAACCGAGTATCAGTTTCCCTCGGGCATGGGCATACCCCATTTCGAAGGCTGTACCCGAATCAGGCTCGGGCCCGCGGAATGGGTTCAGATTGGCCACCACTGCATCTGCCTCGTCGATCAGCGCCAAGTTATCCTGAAAGATTGCGGTGGGATCACTGCCGGTCACCTCGTCCCCAGGGAACACAGGGACCAATCCCCTTCCTTGGCACAGATCTGCCACCCTGGCCTTGAAGGCAGGATAAGCGCTCCGAAAAACATCTGGTCCAGCAAAATATATTTTCAAAAACAGGCTCCCACGTCCAACAAACTTGTCTGCAATAACCAGGTGGCTGGCGCCCTACAGGGAACCTATTGTCACCCGCCGATAGCTCACCTGGTGAGCTATTCATACAGGACAATACCTCTTGAGACACTTCTAAGCACCAGAAGTATCCCTATACGTGGCGTTGTCATACAATGACCTTACATTTACAAGGCATTGTATCCACGACGCCATGAAAGAACCGAAGACAGAATCGCTAAGCATTCGGGTTACCAAGCGTTTCAAGGAAGCGCTTAGAGCTGCGGCAGACAGGGAAAATCGAAGTCAAGCAAATATGCTTGATGTTCTTCTTTCCGATTACTGCGCCCGGAATGGAATAGAGATTACCGACGAATCAAACCTAAATTCCGCTACCGAGCAACTCGGCGGCGAGAAGAATACAAAAAAAGATACAGGGACTAGAAATGATTGATCAACTCCTGAAACTGCCTGGAAGCGTGCAACTTCTGTTCGCATGCCTACTTGGGCTTGTCCTTTTCTTTGTATTCCGCTTCCTCCTTCCAGGCATTTCGTTGCTCCGGCGTTTGAACTTGGCGGCAAACACGTTAGCGGAAATAAAAACCAATGCGCAAGGTGGGTCAATCGACCCGGATCGTATTGCGAAAGAGGTGATGGTCCATTCCACGCTGATGCACCTATGGGGAGAATTCAGCGAAACACTACACCCGCAAAAGGAATTGGATAGCACCGGTCAACTTCGTACAGTTCGATGGCGATCTACCGTTCCTGCTGAAACTTTTTTCACGCCACAAACGATTGTCGATATCCATCTAAAGACGGACTATTTCAAGCATAGCCCCGGCATCATGACGGGTCTCGGCATTATTGGAACATTCTTTGGGCTTCTTCATGGCCTTGAAAAATTCAAGGGAAAGATCTCAGACAAGCCCGACGAGGTAAGGGAAGGTTTAAGCAACCTCCTTGGTGGTGTTTCAGAGGCATTTATCGTTTCTGCTATCGCGATTTTGAGCGCGATGGTTACCACATTCATAGAGAAATATCTGGCTTCTCAATGCTACAAGCGTGTCGAGGATTTGTGCCAACTCATTGATGGCCTCTATGAAGCGGGAGTCGGCGAAGAATACCTTGCTGAACTTCTTTCGGCAGCAAAGACGTCAGCGACACAGACAACCCAACTCAAAGATGCGCTGGTAGCAGACCTGAAGGAGATCATGGCTGATCTGACCCGTCAACACATTGAGGCAATCCGCCAAACATCGACTGCACAGGTTGAGACGACTACGCGAAGCGGCCAAGAAATTGCAGACGCCATAACCAACTCTTTGAAAGAGCCCATCGAGCGCATGTCAGAGGCCATGAACAAAACTTCAGACACAAACGGTGATGTCGTAACTCGAGCCCTGAATGAAGCCTTGGTTACCTTTTCTACCAAGATGGAAGATGTGTTTGGCGGACAAATGAAGGGCATGAATGATCTGCTTGCACAGACCATGGGAGCCATGCAGACAGCCGTTGGCAGATTTGACCAACTAGCCGAAAATCTCGACTCCGCAGGCAGAAATGCAGCGGATGCAATGGCAGACAAGGTTGAGCAAGCACTGGCATCACTGGAAACGCGCCAACAAGTCCTTAACTCCCAGATGGGCGAATTCGTTTCTCAGATTCGCGAGCTTGTTCAAAGCTCACAGTCGGAAACTTCGAAGAAGCTACAGGAGACACTTGATCTCTTGGGATCCAAGGTGTCGGAAATGGTTGGCCAGCTTGAGGCGCAGGCTAAAAATGCGTCAGACGCCCATGCAGATAAACAAAGTGAGCTAGCTCAACACGCCGCACTGGTTGTCTCAAGCCTTGGAAGCGAGGTGCGTTCAACTGTTGACAGCCTTAACGAGCGCCTTGTCGGGGCCGTTTCGCAACTAGAGGGCCAGACAAGAGCTTCTAGCGAATTCCACCAAGAGCAACAGCGCAACCTGCTTCAACAAGTAGACCAACTACTGTCTGCTCTCTCGACCCAGGTTCAAACACTCGCAGGACAATCAAACGAAGCTGTTCAATCAATGCGGGCAAGTGTGTCGTCAATGCGTGAAGTGACGTCCGACACAGTAAACAAGATGAACTCTGGAGCCGACACTCTTTACGTCGCAGCATCAGATTTTGCTAAAGCCGGTGATGGCGTAACAGGTGCACTTCAGCAGGCAACTGGAATCGCGGACAAGATGACTACTACCGCTGGCGCGCTCTCAGCAGCTGCTAGTACCGTATCGACGGCCGTCAATGACTACCAGTCTGCGCGTGATGCAGTGACACGAATGGTCGCTGAACTGAAATCGACAGTTGAAAACGCTCGTCGTGAGGCATCGGTAACGGATGCGTTGGTTTCAAAATTGGAAGCGGCAGCCAATCAACTAGAGCAAGCAAAGGGGGATGTCAGTGGCTTCTTTGCTCAGGTTTGCACCGAACTTGCGAATGCTCATCAGGAGTTCGCGACCTCGATGGAAGCAACCCTCAAAAAAGGCAACTCAGAGTTTCACAAGGAAATGTCGCAATCTGTCTCTTACCTCTCATCAGCAGTCCAGGAATTAGGGGACGTCGTTGAAGCCATTCCAAGGAGGTGATGAGTGATCGGTACACGAATTATCATCAAGCGGGGATCGAGTGACGAAGCAGAGAAACCGTTCTGGATTTCTTTTGCTGATCTCATGACGGCCATGATGGTGCTCTTTGTTCTTGTCATGAGCGTCGCCCTGCTTGCTGTCACAAAAACGGTTTCCGAGGCGGAGCGAAAAAAAGCAGAACGCGAACAGGATGTGCAGCGCTTATTGGACAAGGTAGAAAAGGCTGCTGCCCCATTCGGGGTAACCGTCGACCGCAAGCGCCAAGTCGTGGATTTTGGCGATCGCGCCCGCTTTGATACAGGTAGCTATCAATTGACGCGCGACCAGGCAAAACTGCTCAGAGCTTTCGTACCGAAAGTACTTGATATCGCCCGAGATGATTTGGGAAAGCGTGTGCTGAAACGAATTGTTGTCGAGGGTTATACCGATCAACGCGGGACCTACTTATACAACCTGAATCTGAGTATGCAGCGTAGTCAACGAGTGTTGTGCGCGTTGTTGGATAAGCCTGGTTCAGAGGAGCGCCCACTGGAAGGACGGGAACAAGAGGAAGTGCGGGAACTATTTCTGGTCGGTGGGTATTCATTTAACTCATCCAAGCCGACACTTGATGAAAGCCGGCGTATTGAACTCAGACTTGAGTTCCTTGCAGTTGATGAGGCCCGCCCTAAGGCGGATGTCGCACAAGGCAACTTCGGCGTTTGCGCCATCTAATTGTTGCCCTACATGAACCATATTGACCAATTACGAAGGCTTCTGCAGCGAACCAATCAGTCGCTGTTTGATGTCGAGCACTGGGGAGATTTGGCATCAATTCAGAACGCCGGTCGTGCTGTTCGAAAACAGTTTGGTGAACTATCTAGCGCAGGCCCTGGAGATGAGAGATCCATTGGAGTGTCAGTGCTGGCATACCATCGAAGTGGTGACTTGCCCAATTATCGTGAGGCCAAATACGTCTGTTTCGGAATTGCCAATAGCTATGGTCGCGACGAATATTGCCTAATCGAAGACCGCAAGCTTTTCCCAAGACTCATCACTCACGTCGATCAATACAAACAAGAACCCAGAAAGTTCAGGCGATGCTACCAAGGACTCCTTTCAGGTTACTTCGAGTATCCAGGCCTTGTGTCCCCAAGCCAGGACGGAAAATCCAACTGGACTGATCTTCAGGGCTATCTCAAGGGCAATCTAACCTTCGTGCAAAGGCAAGAGCCGCCTGTCGAATGGACTAAAACTCTCGGTGAACACGCCAATCTTTTTACGGACGCTCCCTGCCTTCGTTACGGCGATGCCCTTCTTATGGGTGATACACGAGACATTGATACGCTCAGAGAAAAGCTCGCATTAACTGACCGATCTTGGGTCCTCCAGGAGATCATTATTGCTCAGATTGAAGCCGCAACCAAAAAGAGTGATGCCGACTTTAAGGAGCACATTAGACGCTTGCTTGCCTTGATTGATCCGCTGGAGTTGTTGCGGAGCAAAGGCTTGGCGCGTCTCTTGCAGCGCTATCACAAGTGTTCGGAACCGTTAGAAAACATCGACCTTAGAGACTTTTCCCTGAAGCACTGGGGGAGCCCGATGCTTCAGGTGAAAAGGCAGACCTGGTCCGCCTGGGTGCAAGAACCAGTAATCAAAATGGTCGACACATGGCTCAAACTCCGGTCCATCGAAGATTTTTTTGCCCTGCTCGCCCAGGATGGGCAGGCACGCCGAGATCGGCTTGAATTTTGGCTGCGCTATGTAGACGCCATTGATGACTTGTATTTTGCTCTTGGGACAAATGCACGTCAGAACAATACGCCTGACTACAAGCGCATTCGAGAACACATGAAAGGGCACTGGATGTCGCTGGGCGGTGCTGGTGTTTCTGCGGACAACAATGCATTCCTCATGCGTATTGGGAATAGCTTATTCGTCGAGTTTGGGAAGCACGGCAATGCTTCACATGTTTTCCAATACGACAATCTGCCTTTCAGACTTGGTAGTGGATTTGTCGACGGCACCGGTGATGGTCTGAAAAATACCTACCATCCAGGCCACCAGGCCAAGATGACGCACCACCAAGGATGGGAAAGCGAATTTGAATGGACAATTAAAAGACTCACGGGTGCTCGTCCAATCGCGCCAAAGATAAAGACACCACAGCCAATCGCGCAAAACACATACCGAGTAGAGCAGCCCTCCACTCCCCACCCGTCTTCATTCATTGAGACATTACGCAAGTTGGCCAGTGCAAACGGCTATACAGTGGTCGACCACACTAGCAAAGGGGGGAATCTCTGGGTGGAAGCCCCATACAGTGTGAACAATTCCTTCCGGCAATTACTTGAAAAATGGGGATTCAAGTTCAAATCAGGCAAGGGCTGGTGGAGAGAGATTGAATGATGTGGACCTGGTTCTCAAGACAATCGCCATCGGGAGATGTGTCTTCTCCAAGTGATAATCGGCTAACCCTCACGATATCAAATGAGGGGGTGACATTTCGCCCTGACACGTCAATACCAGAGTGGCTCTACAACCCGCTTCAATTTGGCAGATCCTCCGAGACCGTTTCATTTCTGGGCCAGATCGAAGAACGAGGGTTTGCGGAGTTCGACGGAAATGCCATCCTTCTCAGTTGGGACTCGTACTACCGACTACTGCCGGAATGCGATGCAGATGAGCTCAATTCGCTGCTTTCCCTTCCCAAAGAAAGAAAGCTTCGCCCAAGCATTCAAAGTCAGGGGGCACTGGAAGACCCAGATTTTCGAGTGGTATTAGGCGATTGGTTCGATGAACGCGATATAGCTTTAACAGTACCGCCAGACTTCGTTGGTGGGCTGGCGAAGCTCGGAAGTGAAGAATGTGTTGTTCCCGAAGCGGTATGGCGATTGGTTTCGTCTATCAAGCATATCAACACCGCGACCGGTAGATCCGGCCTGGAAAACCGCCGCCTCTGGTCGGATATCCGGATTCATGCTCAGGCAGCTGATGCCGAGCTATCCGATTTTTTGCGTCGAACAGTTGTTCTGACACCTGAACGGCTAAAACTGGGGCTGCGGAAAACCGACATCGGAGATGCGAAGACTGTAGAGGTGCTGCCTTCCTTCGAGGGAGCTCCGAATAAATGGATTGAGTTCTTTGATCGATTTCCAAATGTATTGGATCGGTACGACATCCCAGATGGTGAAGGAATCACTCAAGTAATCATCGATCCGCAGGTAAAAACAGTTCTGAGAGAGATACGGCGCTGGCCCGCCCGGCTGGTTTCAGGACAACGTGCAGAAGCCTTTGTCAGAAACCCCTTTGCGGCACTTGGCGAGGACGCATCGAAGGTTATCGATGAGAAAGAGTTTGAGATGTCCCGTGCCGAAGCGGGTATCACATTCCAGAATTTCACAGCTGACATTCAAAGAAACTCTACTGGCGCTGTCGTTGCGGTATCTCTTCTTATTGAAGAGACCGATGCCACAACCGTCATCGGAGAAAGATATGAGTTTCCCGATATCGACCAGCTCGATCGTTTCATTGCAAAACTAGCCGGTCGGATAGAAAGTAATCACCAGTGCTGCGTATGGGAGGGGTTTGAGCTTGAGATTATTGGTGATACCGAAGCTCAACTAGAGATACTGAGGGAGGCGCGTAAAGAGTGGGGGAAGCCGCAAGTCGTCATCAGCTATGCGGAAGTCCACGATCTATCCAGGTATTCAAGTCGCATTGATGGGATTGGCGTTGAGAAGCCTTACTGCTCACCGTTCATCGCCCGAAAAAGCGATGATGCTGGATGGATACCTGAAAATGTCGTTTTTGGGCTGTGGTACACACCAACAGGTAGCGAGCAACCAATTGCCATCTCCTTAGACGAGCGTCAGCAGTCGAAGCTGAAGTCAACGGTCGAGGAAGCCAAGCGTGCTGGTCAGGACACGATCTCATTCCCGGGGCTGGAAAAACAGATTTCGGTAAGTGATGCTGAAAATATTATTGAAATCCTTGGCGAAGCAACGAAAGATGTCAAGAATGGTGTCTACAAGGCACCTAAGATCGGCGAGGGAGAAACAAAGCCGCCCACTGAGAGAAAATCACTTCTCCTAAAGCCCAATATTGAATCGCTGGAGTATGTGGAGAGCAAATCTCGACGAATAGAAGCTCTCTCGCTGCCGCCATCGGCAAGCCCTGCCTTGCCCTCTTCTCTGAAAAAAAGCACGCAGCTGAAAGAACATCAACGCTTGGGAATTGCTTGGCTCCAACATCTCTGGAAAAACACACCAGAGTATTCACGTGGTGCGCTCCTTGCAGACGACATGGGGCTTGGCAAGACACTTCAACTGCTGTGCTTTATTGCAAGCTGTATCGAAACCGACCCAAAAATTGATCCGGTCCTCATTGTCGCTCCTGTATCACTCCTGGAAAACTGGAAAGAAGAAGTCGAGAAGTTTTTTGAGCCTGGAACATTGCCAGTCTTGATGCTCTACGGCGATGACCTGAAAAGCAAGAGAATATCCAAGAGCCTTATTGACCAGCAACTGCTGCAGGAAGGAATCCTGCGTTTTCTCTCTCCTGGGTGGCTTGGAGATGCAAAGGTTGTTCTTACAACCTATGAAACTCTACGTGATCTAGAGTTTTCCTTGGCCGCCCAAAAATGGTCGATTATGGTCTGCGATGAAGCGCAGAAGATCAAGAATCCAAACGCCTTGGTCACCAGAGCTGCGAAGAAGCAGAACGTTCGCTTCAAGATCCCCTGCACAGGAACCCCAGTAGAAAACACTCTGGCCGACCTCTGGAGCCTATTTGACTTCATCCAGCCCGGATTACTCGGAGCACTTAATGAATTTGGGACTCGGTACCGCAGGCCAATCGAGGCAGAAACGGATGAGGAAAAGGAGCGGGTTCAGGAGCTTCGTGCTCTGGTTGAGCCACAGCTTCTTCGGCGTACCAAGGCTGACGTTGCCAAAGATTTGCCGAAAAAGATTGTTGTTGATAGCTGCAAGTCCCTGAATATCTCACAGCATCAACGTGATCTGTATAGCCATGCTGTTCGTCTATACAAACAACGTTTCAACGGTGGAGATAGCCCATTCAAAAATCACCTTGGGCTAATTCAGTACCTTCGCCATCTTTGCACGGATCCCAGACCGATTGGGCAACGAAGTAATCTTACGGAGTCATTTGAGGACTATTCCCGAAAAGCCCCGAAAATTGGTTGGCTGATGAACGCTCTTGAAGAAATCAAGTCAAGGGATGAGAAGGCCATTGTCTTCGTAGAATTTCACGACCTACAGCGTCTACTTCAGCGTTTCATTGCCCATCGTTTTGACATCGTTCCAGACATTATCAACGGCACAACGTCCGCATCGTCAAAAAGCTCGGACAGCCGGCAAAAACGTATCAAGGCGTTTCAACAGGACGATGGTTTTGGGGTGATTATTCTTTCCCCACTCGCTGTTGGCTTCGGCGTGAATATTCAAGGTGCCAACCACGTCATTCATTACACCCGAACCTGGAACCCCGCAAAAGAAGACCAAGCGACTGACCGAGCTTACAGAATTGGCCAATCGAAGGATGTTTTTGTGTACTACCCAGTGGTGACTGCTGATTTCACAACCTTTGATATGAAGCTGGATGCCTTGCTGGAATGGAAGAGAGGCCTCTCAAACGACATGTTGAACGGATGCGGAGATCTGTCTTCAGGTGACTTTGACGAGCTTGAAAGCCCCGATGGGGATGGCGCTTTCGATGATGTCCTTGTGGACGAAGACGATATTGCAACATTTGACGGCCGATTTTTCGAGGCCTTCTGCGCGGCACTGTGGGCAAAGCAGGGCTACACCACGTACCGAACCCCTGACTGTGGCGACGGTGGTATAGATGTGGTTGCTATCAAGGGAAGCAACGGCTATCTGTTGCAGTGCAAGAGTTCGATGAATGATGGAGCTTCCCTTGGGTGGGAAGCGATCAAGGATGTCGTGGCCGGCGAGGCTCTGTATCAAAAAAAGCATCCCAAAGTGGCATTTTCGAAAGTTGCGGCGACAAATCAGCGGTTCAACAGCACCGCAAATTCTCAGGCAGAAGCGAACTGCGTAACACTTTTTGACAGACACGACTTGGTTCAACTACTGCGATCTTTCGCAGTAAAGCGGATTGAGCTAGAAAAGTTCCTGCTAACGTAATTTTCCCCAAATCATCCATTCGAGGGATGTGTAGCATTGTTTGGAGTGTTCAAAGGCCTAGTCCACCTCCTCTATTCGTTGCGGTTCTTACTCCAATAGTTTGGCAACCCAAACAGAACAACTTATGTTTTGTACCCTGCAAGGGTCATCCTAACTTCATGAATCACTTTTTCCTTAAGGGCGGCTGGAGCCACAACCTCCACCGAGGAGCCATATTTCAGGACGTCCATGATTAACTCGCGATCATCACTGTAGGGAATCTCCAGGAGGTAGAAGCCGTCTTTGTCGAAGCTTGATTTCTGATCTGGATGCCAGCGTTCCGCTGAGACCCATCGGGCACGTTCGGGCGTAAATCTCAACTTCGCCCATGAGACCTTCGAGCCAGAAAATATCCCATACCCACTCTCCAAGACTTCCTTGAGTTGTGACTTCGGAACGTCCTTAGCCTTTTCATCAACGAGCTCCGCATAGCGGATTGCATCGATAGAGAAACTGCGGATGCCATTTCTCAGGTGGCACCAGGTATCGACGTACCAGTTATCGCGATAAAACACGAGCTGTTGCGGGGAGACAATTCGCTCAGAATCCTCCCCGGTTTGCCGTCCGAAGTGGCGAATCTTTAGCCGCAACCGGCGTAATGTCGCCGTCGCTACGACCTCAAAGAACTGGGTAGCGACATGCCGCTTGGCCGCATGAACGATTCGGAAACGTTTCTCGACTTCCTCGGCAGAGTGATCAGCACTGCCCAACAAAGCCTTCAGCCGAGTCTGAAGGGGCTGAATGTGGCCGGCGAGAAGACCTGGTTCAAGGTTCGATAGCAACTGCTGCATCGTCAGCAGCGCGTGAACTTCGCCAGCGTTGAACCAGAGTCCGGGTAATGAATAGGCAGGCGACATGGGGTCCGGCTGTACAAAGCGGTATCCACCTGCGTCTCTGTCCCATTCGATGGGCGCATTCAAGCGATCGCGCATGTACTCAAGATCACGCTTGAACGTGGCCAAGGACACCCCTAGTTCATCCAGAAAATCCTGGATCGGCACCAGTATACGATCATTGAGGAGCTGGTCGATCTTGTAAAAGCGTTCTGTACGGTCCAATTTCACCCATTCAGGAGCAAGTGTGTTCATTACCCTGGGCCAATTCCGAGTTGATAATTTCTCGACTGTACCCGCCGTCTAGCTCACCAAGTGAGCTTGATAGGTTGCATGATAGACAGATTCGAATGCGAAGGGAATAAATCTGCAAAATGGTAACGACCACCTACGTTTCAACATTTCTTGGCAACCGGTTCTATCCTTTGGCACCACGAATTGACCAGATTTCAATCGAGGACATCGCTCATGGGCTCGCACACCAGTGCCGGTTCAATGGGCAGACCTGCGACTTCTACTCAGTGGCCCAACATAGCTTGATCGTCGCATCCATTGTGCCGCCACCGATGCAACTGGCTGCTCTTCTCCATGACGCAGCAGAAGCTTACCTGGGCGACATGGTGAAACCATTGAAGGTTCTGCTCCCTGAATTCGCTAGGATCGAGGACCAAGTCACGGACATTATTGCATTGGCGTTCGGGGTCGATTTTTCGGACTACGGCGCCATCAAGGAAGCGGACCTTGTGGCACTTGCCACGGAAAAACGCGACCTCATGCCCTACTCTGTCGAATCCTGGGGCTATATTGATGGGGTATCGCCGCTCGCTGAGAAGATCAAGCCAGTCGGCCCTGTAGAAGCCAAGGCACGGTTTCTCGGAGAGTTTCAGCGGGTCATGATGAGATGCGAGCACCGCTAGGCGTTGTGCCATACCCACTGCACAATATGACGTCAAAATTCACGCAGAATGCGCCATCTCCACCGGCAACAACCGGACCACAAGGCACGTACTGATTTCGGCATCATGAAGGTGAGCTATGTGGGGCCGAGGTGCCGCTCGACAACGTGCCGTGATCCTCGGCTTGTCCGCCTGGGCCTTTCTCGCCTTAGGCCTAATCTTTCTGGTTTTGTTAAGTAAGCGAACCTAGACGACTCTTATTTTAGTTCTACTGATTCAAAAACGGCATGGCATAGCCAAGAAACTCTGCATGAGGCGTTCTCTTTTCCTGCCATCTATACGGATTTGAAGGTGGTGTTTCCCGAAAATCACTTACAGTCATCACAAGCCGCCTTTTGGCACGCGACACGCCGACAAATAAGGCACAGCGCTCGGCATCAGCTTTGCCCCAAAACGTTTGATTCTCAACACCCAAAATGATTACTGAATCAAACTCAAGTCCCTTGCTCTTGTGAATTGTCAGGATGCGTATTGCCTGGTCATCAGAAAACCGCTCCAGCGCCTTGGGTAGATCAGGTTCCAGTTTCAATAATTCTTCAATGCGTACTTTGGTGTCGTTGACGACTTCTTTTAGTCTGGCAGATGACTCATAATCCGGCGAAAGCGCGGCCAAGGTTTCTATCCCAACCTTGTCGAGGAAAGCGCTTACAGATTCCCACCACCCCTGGTACGGTTCACCAATCGACTCCTCGAGGGCAGCATTTTTCCGCTGTGCGGTCATGAAGCGCTGGAAATCCTGCCGGACACCTGACTGTACGTCTTCGTCGGCGAAAGGACTCAGCTGATTCATCAGCCGGACCCATGCCTTGGGCTCGCGATGTCCATAAAGACAGGACAAGTAATCGACGATGAGTCTCGCCGCTGGCTCGACAGAGATGTCCTGCATTTGCTGCTCGTTGCGAAAAGGAATGCTCCGACTTTCCAGCGCAGCCATGAGATGATCGGCGTACAGGTCCGGTTGCCTTGCAACCAGCACGGCGATCTCGGAAAGCGCAATCTGCTCGGCTTTGATCCAGCCAGCAATTGAGCCGGCAAGGAACTCCGCTTCTTGTTGGCCACTTCCGAATTTCCAGGCAAAGACTTGTCCCTCCTCACCGGCGAGTTGCTCGTCAGGCATAACAGAGCTGCTGTCCAGCACGCGGATGATTTCGTTCTGCACCCGCAACAGGCGTGGTTTCGAACGGAAGTTGCGGTACATGTTGAGCGGCTCCGCAGCAAAGTCACCCGCGAACGTTTCGAAGATGCCATCCAGCGCACCTGCCCAGCCCATGATTTTCTGCTTGGTGTCGCCGACTGCCGTGAGGCGGATCGCCGTGCCTTGGAAGGCAAGCTTCACCAGTTCATATTGTTGGTTCGTGCAGTCCTGAAATTCATCCAGGAAGACATCGCTGTAAGTCCGGCGAATGGCATTTCTGGCGATGGCCGATGTCCGGAGTATCTGGATCGCCAAAGGTACCAGGTCGCCGAACTCGATCTGTCTTCGTGTGACTTTCTTGTCGCCGATTGTGTAATCTACGTCCAGAGCATCATTGCCAGTCAACACAGGCCTGAAACGATCGATGACTCTCTTGGCGAAGGCGTGGAACGTATAGCTGTCAAATCGAGATGCCAACTCCGGGCCGCAGCGGCGTTGCACACGCTCTTTCAGATTCTTGCTGGCATCGACTTTGAAGGAAATAGCCAGTATCCGCTTCGGATAACGGCAGGTCCCCGTCCGGAGCAGGAAGTCCGCGCGTTGCGCGAGCATTTCCGTCTTGCCCGCACCAGGTCCCGCCGTCAGCGCAAGGCAGCGTTCCTGTTCCCTCGCCGCCCGCAGTGCGTTGGGCTCAAGCGTTAGCCCATCGGCGGGTTGCCAGGCATCGATTGCGATCACTCCGGTAGCTCCGCGAGCTTGGCCATCACGGCATCAGCCAGCTTTTCGAGGGATTCAGGCATGTTGGCAAGCAGATCTGCATCGCTCAGTTGAGCCAATGCATCGATGTGAGCCGCTGGTTTACTGCCCAGCTTGAAGCGCTTGTGGTACGTACCGAACAGGCCGAGCTCGTCCGCGCCGTATTGCGTGGAGTCGTGATGGCTGTCGCCCAACACGGCCTTGATGATGGCTTCGCTCGGCGGTTTTGACTCAACTTCATATTCGCCCGGGAAGGACAGAAGCATCGCAAAGTCGAGGTCCATCGGATAGGAGAAGTAAACGCCCCGTTCCTGAAAAGCCGCAAGGTAATCCGGATAGCTACGCACTTTGTATTCATCTGATTGCCAATTTGGAATTCCATGATCTTTGGGAAGTACCTTGTCTGGTTTGTATTCTGATAATTGATCGTTGACATACTTGAATCGCCCCCAACCTCCTTGATACCTGGCTACGTCCAGATCAAGTAGTGTGATGTGCGGGATTCCAAGCCCGGTCAGCAGGCGCCAGAAATGGTTGACATGTCGTCCTCCCAGTGGAGCGACCGTCACTGCGGACTCGTCAACCGGAGCCCCTTTGGCACGCAAGATTCTTGACAGCACGATCTCTTCGCTGTCGCCCTCTCCCAGGATGACTAATCTGGAGAAATAGATCTCGGGAAAGGCCTGCACGGCCTCGCGGACGAACTTGTGGGCTTCGTCGGTCTTCTTTGGTAGACGGATACGCGTGATCTGTGTGATGCGGTCATCGGTGAGCCGCAAATATCGAATATGCTTGGGATCAACCCGCCGAAGCATCGAAGGAGCATGTGTGGCAATCAGGGCTTGAGCGTCTTCGTTGCCAGTCATGGTGACCAGCGCATTGACTATCCGTCCAAGGTAGTGAGGTGAGAGGCTATTTTCCGGCTCTTCGAGCGCGATTAGGGTGAAGACCGGCGGACGAAGCTTGTTCGGATCAAATGAATCGTCTTGGCCGGCAAGGACCGATCGTCCAATGGACTGAGCAGAGAGAACCAGCGACAGGTAAAGCATCGACTTTTGGCCATCGCTCAGCCTGGAAAAGTCGACCAAGTCTTCGTCATGCCCGGGCGAGAAAGACACGGACAAGTGTCGCAGCAAAGCTTCGATTTCGGATGCGACGAAGGTAATTTTGGGGTCGGCAAAGAAACTACCTTTGTGAAGCGTGCCCCAGCTTTCCTTCAAGCATTTGCTCAGGGCCGTGACCGATGGGTTTGCGGCCAGACTCTCACTGATCTGGTCAGTAAAGCCTTTGACTTCCTCACGCTCGCCGTCCCAATTAACCGCCCGCAGCATGCGACCGAGTAGGGCATTGGCGCCGTAAGCGATGTGCTCGGCGGGATCACGTCTCGCGGGAAGATAGTGGACCTGGACGTGGTTGCGCTCTGCCCTCTGTACTTGCGCCGTTGTCAAGGGAGATCCATCAGCATTCAGATCCAGGACATAGACCAAGGCTTCTTCGATATCGCCATCCATGCCCATGGTGGCGCTCAGTCGATATCGAACCCGAGGAAGGCCATCGGGGTCGTCTAAACGCATGTGACTGAAATGGGGCGCTACCGTCGCGTTGTCTTCTTCATCCTCCAGTTCTGGAAAAACGAAGTCGGCCTCGATCCAGAGTTTCCGTTCATCGGGGGCATCATCCTCATCATATGGAACATGGAAGTCCGAGCGCTGAATCCGTCGCAATGATGGATCGAATGCAAACAGCCGGCACAACGCCTGGAGCGCTGCCGTCTTGCCTGAGCCGTTGGGACCGATCAGGTAGGTAATGTCGTTAAGCGTTAGCTCAGTGGGTTCTGGCCCGAAGGACTGAAAGTTGAACAGTCGGATGCTCTGTAGTTTCACTTTTCACGCTCCTTATTGCCGCACCAATCGATATGGAAAATATCTGCTTTCCTATCTGATGAAATGATTTGATTAACTCTTATGGACACCCTACTTTTCCAGCAGAACACGAAGCCTGGATTATGCTTTTATGGTAACAGTTCCGACCCATGGATCATGCAATAGGGCTATTACGAAATCTGGCTACCAGATCCAACAGCATGCTCAAATCGTCGAACGAAATTGGCCGGTGTTGCCATCGGTAACATATTGAATCTGACTAATGCTGTCGGATTCGCGTCACTATGGATAGTACCTGACAGTGGCGGATTTCGATAACGGCTGACTGTTTTGAACATAAAACGCAACAAACAAAGTTGCGTCCTAGTCATAGAGCCAACTCAGCATGCGCTCGGATCCGGCGTGCTGCTTTGGTAGCTCTGCGCCTTTATATCGTCCCTGCAGAATCTCTCGCGTCCTTTCACCCCATGCCTTGCGCCGGATCGCTTCGGAATCGAGCCCTTGACGCTGAAGGGCATGAACGAGAAGCCCCACAACCGTAGGATAATGGTCATAGACTAGATTCAGTGGCCCAGCCGCATTGGCATGCGCCGTTCCTACAGCACGGGCAAACCTGGCGCTCTCAATCGCACAAACCAGAGCAGCCCACGCCGACAGGCGCTCATTCGAGATGGGGTGATCCGTCTTGAGAATATCCTGAATATCCCGCCTCACCGGATCCAACTGGCACTCTGCCTGCGCCATCGTACACAAAATCTTGTGGCGACTACGATGCTCCTCACGCGGCAATTCAAATAGACACGCAGTTTGTCTACCGACGTCAAGGCTTAGATCATGAAACGCCACCAATTCGAACCGTTCCTCCTGGAATGGGGCCAGCAATATCCTTCCAGTGCTTTCACATCGTTCCGGCCAAACACTAGGACATAGTGTGTATGTCCAAAACAATGCGGTCCCACGTCGCTCCGATTCCGCTGCGCTTTCCTCGTCGACCACAAAAAGGTGTTGCTGGTTGGCGCAGAAGGTATCAGCGTGCAGCGTCCGCCACGCCTCTCCCGGCAGACGGTCAAATATCCAAACCAGCAGCATCTGCTCTTGCTGGTAGAAAGCGGTCCGTTCGGCGACGACCTGAGGGTAGGTATTCGATACTTGAGCCTCAAAAACTACCGGCAGGCCGGCCCATTCGCTTCTCACATCAGGGCGCCGCCAGCCTTCGAGGTAACTGCGCCAGGTACTCTCGACCAACGGCTCGGCAAACCGGCCGTCGGCCCGAAGCGTACGAGCAATCAACTCCTTCGTTCTTCGATGTCGCTCACCCTCACGCTGACCGTGATATCGCATGCGGTCAAGCTCTTCCAAGGAAGGGGAACGCCCCTCTCTGAACGGGCAACCAGCCAGTTCAGCAACATGTTTCTCAACGTGAGAAAAGTAGTGGCCATGTCCCGCGAGTGCCTTCAGAATTACCGGTTCGCCACATGCGGCACAAACAAATGGGTGTTCTCGCCTTACCCCTGCCTGCCTGATCGCAGGCCGAAGGGCATGCAACTCGCCCATGGTGAGGGTCGGCAACCAAGCCGCGACATCTAACGTCTTTCGGTCCGAGACACGAGTCACTAAGGCAACTGCATTTTGCTTCGTGACCAGGACAGGTGCCGTTGGATCGAAGCCGCTCATTCTCGGAAGCACGGAGGGCTTTTCAGGGCTGCTGTGCTCGGACAGAAGATTCATCATCACCACCGATCTCAACCTGCGTTCTTGACGCCGTAGGGAACATGTCCAGTCGCCACATATTCGGCCGCAGAATCACAATGCCGGATCTGGTCATCGAAAAAGATGTCGGCGCCGAAACTCTTGAGGAAAGCCCCCTTTTCTTTTCCTCCAAGGAACAGTGCCTCATCGATGCGTATGCCCCAGCTCCTGAGTGTCTTGATGACACGCTCGTGCGCTGGCGCCCCCCGCGCAGTGATCAGCGCAGTTCGAATCGGGGAACTCTTGACCGGGAAATCCGATTGAATGTCGTGCAGTGCTGCAAGAAAAGGCTTGAATGGTCCGCCAGGGAGTGGCTTTTCACTGGACTCCGTCTCGTTCTGGTTGAACGCATCAAGACCGCCTTCAACGTAGATTCGTTCAGCCTCGTCTGAAAAGATCACGGCATCGCCATCGAAGGCAATTCTCAATTGGCCCGAGTGGAATTCTTCACTGCCCGAAGGCAGGATTGTCGCCGCAGCGATTCCCGCATCCAGTGCTCCCCGGACATCCTCCGGATTTGCAGACAGGAACAGATGGGCTCCGAAGGAAGCAATGTATCGATAGGGCGGCTCCCCCCGTGTAAATGCAGCTCGAGAGATATCCAGTCCGTGATGGCGGATCGAATTGAATACGCGAAGACCCGTATCGGCGCTGTTCCGCGAGACCAGGACAACTTCAACTCTAGGACGACTTGGGTCCGTATTGAGCGCCAGGAGTTTTCTGACCATCGAAAATGCCACACCCGGTAGGAGTGGAACACCTTCCTGGGATATCTGGTACCGGGAATATTCCTCCTCACCTTTTGCCTCGAAAACCTGGTGGCTCTCATCGAGGTCGAACAAGGCGCGCGACGAGATCGCAACAACGAGTTTAACCTCGGCCAATTTCCTTTCCCCGGGGCTTGGCGATGCCAGGCTCACGTTGCGTCCTCGCTCGTGGGAGCACTTTCCAGAAGATCGACACGCACCGCTCCTGCTGCCACGGGAAAGAAGAGCCAGCACTCTAGAACCGGCTTCCCGGTGGCGCGCTCAATAGCATCTTTATAGGTGGCCAACTGACCGGCGTAATCCTTGGCGATGCCCTCCCATTGATCAGCCCCTCTAGGATTCGACTTGTGATCGATCAATATCCAACCATCTGCAAGTTCGAGAAGAAGATCGATCCGTCCCTGAATGACCTGCGAAGCATCCGTCACTGCCTCAACCGGGATTTCGGCAAAAGCTGCTGCATTCCCCCACCGCGCAGTCATCCAGCTGTGCAACGCTTGAATCTGGCTGAGGATCGCCTTTGCGGAAACGCTTCCCCCGACGCCAAAGCCTCTCAGCAGTAAGTCCACATCCTCCAGAGACAGAGGAGCGTCTCGATCTGTGAGGCTCGCCGCGATGCAGGCATGGATGGCACTCCCAAGAGATCCCATGTCAGTTCCGCTGGCCACTCCGATGCGTTCGCCGATCCGGATTTGCTCATCCACCGTGCATTTTGGCGACAACGCGGTTGAGGGATTGAGCACGAGCGGCAAGCGATTGGTGCGCCGTTCGGCCGTTTGGTACCAATGGATAACCTCGGCCCCGCTTCCGTGAGCCCCCTCAATCTCGACCGGGTCTAGCCCCCAGCGGATAGCGTCAATCGTGTTGCCCGAGGGCAAGACCAGATTGGATTGCTCATCCGCCGGAAGTAGCCACGGCGCATCAAGCGTATCCAGCCATTCACCCGACAACTTCCGTTGTGATCTTGCCAGCACAAGGAGATCGCGTGCTCTTGTCATGCTCACATAGAGAAGACGCTTCGATTCCTCAATTGCCGACGAGCGAAATGCTTTGCCGACTTCGGACAGGGCGATCTCATCGGCCAAGGGAACTGTTTTCTGGGCACCAAACGGCCACGGCCAGTAACGGATGAAACGGTCTCTCAGCGGATCCGTCACTTGAATGCCTGAGCGCGAAGCCGCCGTGATCGACCAGATACGATCCTTTACGTCGGAATGGAGGTCCAATAAAACCACCACAGGCCACTCAAGTCCCTTCGCCCCGTGATGCGTCATCACCTTGACCGCATCAATGGCCGGTTCTGCCAGGTTGTCCTGTTCTGCCCCTGCTTGCTCGTTGAACCAGAGAATCAAACCGGAAATTGAGGCCGCATGCTGGGCGCTTCGGCAAATATCTTCGTACTTGTCCGCCATATCCAGAATGGCTTCTAGGTTAGCAAGGCGAATTCGGGCGACCGAGGAATTATGACTCCAGCGCAGTACGCGATCCGGAATCTCGCACTCGGTAATGACGGCCTGAAGTGCTTCGCGGGGCGCCAGCAGTGTCAAGCTGCTTCGCATGCCCGCCAGTTTCACGATCAGCGGATGGATCGACGCGCCCTCCTCCAGCCACCGGTCTGGATCACCACCGGCTTCGAGATGTTGCAGCCGATTCACCACCCACGTTTCGGGTTCCTGGCAATCTGCCAATGAAACGATCTCGGCTGTCGCGATCGAGTCGGACGGATCATTGAGACGCCGAAGGCACGCGAGGGAAAACACCGCTTCCGGTGTCGCCAGCAACCCCGGCTGGCTGGTCGCCGTCGGAATTCCAAAGGCGCGCAAACCGGCAGCAGTATCCTTTACCCCATCGTTGGCGCGGCATAGTACGGCGATGTCCCCAAAGGATGCGGGCCTGGTGACCTTGGCTTCCTTGTCGAACACCTTATGGCCGGATTCCACCAGTTTCTTGATCCCGGTTGCGAGCGCCGAGACCTCCTGCCCCTTATTCTTGCCCCCCAATATCCAGTTTGCTAAGGCCGGATCCGGCAACTCCTCCTTTCGCTCTGGCTTGAGTTCGATTTCTTCCGGCTTGAGAGAACTGTCAAATGCGGCCTTGAACACTTCATTGACGATCTGAACGAGAGGCTCCCGCGAGCGCCAAGAGGAACCAAGTATCTCTTTGGAGCCCCCCATTCCACCGAGCGCCTGCAAAATGGCCTCCATCAGCTCCGTGTCACTTCCTCGGAAGCCGTAGATGGCCTGCTTGATGTCACCCACCCAGTAGATGGCCTTGGCACAATTCGCGAGCTTCAGAAACAGTGCCAGTTGGATTGGACTCGTGTCTTGAAATTCATCCACCAGCAAAAGATCGAGTTCGTCTTTGAGCGTGGCCTCAACCGATGCGTCGTCAAGGACTTTGAGCAGCAAATGCTCCTGATCGGTGAAATCCAGAACGCCCATTTCCCGCTTGCGCGCATCGTAAATCCTCAAGGCTTCCGCGCAGAGCGAGAACATTCGTTCGAGGTACTCTGAAATGTCGGCATGAAGCATCGGATGGGCGGAAAATCGCTGCGCCACTGAACTGATCGACTCCGCAATCGACTTGAGACCCGCTTCTGGCTGTTCTTTGGAGAGCTTCACCCAATCACTCCAAGGGGAATACCCTCCCTGGATACCGCGTTCAATTGACCGTACCAATGTCAGATACTTGATGGTCTTCTGAACCTTCTTCGCCTCAGCGGCTTCAGCCAGTATGGGTATGGCTGCTCGTATTTCCCTGAGAAGGGTGGCCGACAGATCTTCCGTAGTCGGCTTTGGAAAATGGATCAGCAAATCCTCGGCGTTCTCCTTGGCAAAATCGACAAGTACGCCCGGATCGATATCGTTTGCCCGCGCTTTGTCGAGCAGGCTCTTGAGTTCCTTCTGCCAGTCCTCAATACCCAAACGCTGAACGACTTTAAGCAGATCTGACACACCAGGGCCGTCGAGAACCGCGTCGATTGCCTGTTTGACGAGTACTGCTGCTTGATTCTCCTCCAACACCTGCTGCTCTGTGGCCAGCCCGGCTTCGAATGCAAACCGTTCCAACAAGCCCCCACAGACACTGTTGACCGTACCGATCCGTGCTTGGCCCATTGCATTGGCCAGCCCGTAGGCTCCTTGCTTGAGTAGATGAGAGCGGACACGTTCTCGAAGCTCGGTCGCAGCCTTCTTCGTGAATGTCGTTGCAACCACACCTGACGGTCGAACGCTACCCGATGAAAGCTGCTCGTGGAGTATTTGGGTCAAGCGATGGGTTTTGCCGCTGCCGGCGCCCGCGCTGATGAAAGTGAGTTTTCCGGTCATGATCACTCCTCCCATCCGGCAAGCGCCAGATAATCGTTGTATTCGGGAGGCAGGATTTCTATCTGCAAACCCTCCTCCGGTACCACTGAGTCTTCGTCCTCCGGTACGCCTTCAAGGACAACCTCAAATCTTCCGGCCACAATTTGCTGCTGGCGCCACTTCCATGTTTCGGCAAATCGCTGCCAGAGATGGGGCGTACCTTCATCCGTGGTGCGATGGACCATTTGGGCCGACGGAAAGAAAGCCGTGTCAGTTGCAAAGAGTTGCCCGACGTCGAGAATGTAATAGGCCACAGAGGGCCAAGCACCTTCGCTTTGGCGCAGCATTTCGCCATAGATCGCAAGTTGCAGGTGGCGGTTTTCCTTGAGCTTGGCCGGGTATTTCTTGGCGCCCGACCACTTCATGTCCATGATCGCGCGCATGCCCGCCCCGTTTCTCAAGGCAAGATCGGCATAACCGTGGATTTTTCCGCCCACATAGTGACCGGAAAGCTCATGCTCAGGCAGCACCTCGACGATCCCGGCATCAATCAACTGTTTGCGAAGCTGCCGTATCGATTCCCGCAACTTGATACGAAACCCCTCCAGATCGGAACGGCGCCCCGGCATCAGCAGAACGGCACCCTCTTCGACGATAAGTTGGTCGAAAGTGGCGTCAAACCAGGCCATCAGCGCGCTCTCGGCCAAGGCCAGTGGCTTTTCCTGGTGAAAAAAACGTTCAACCAGAGCGTGAGCGAGGTTGCCGAACAACCGAAAATCGGTGCTGACTGACAGGATGCGGGATGGCCTGAGCGCCGCCGGGTACTTGAGCAACCACTGATAAGGATTGAACAGCAAGACTTCCAGGCTTGAAAATGAGTCCTGCGGTAATGGCTTGACGACAAGCCCTTCAGGCAACGCCCACCAGCGGCGGCGAGCCGGTAATGGCACATGTGCAACTGGCGGAATATCGTGCGAATCCCTGGCAAGCAAGGATTCGATCCCAGCTACCGGGATTTTCTCGATGAACGCCTCGATCATCAGCCAGATAGGATGAACTTCCTCACCCTTGGGCGGCAACACAAGGATTAATTCCTTGCGTGCAGCAAGAATAGGTTTCAGCCAGGCCTTGGCTGTCCTGTCCAGAACATCGGATATCGCCGGCAACTCGACACCGACCATCGCCAGCTCCTTCAGTTCGACCGATGACCACGGATAGCCCGATGGCAACGAGGGCAACCCCAATTGCCACCAGAGCACATGATCAAACGACTCACAGACGGCTGCGGGATCGGAAACCCCCATCAGAGCCCCGACTTCCGGTTCCAGCATTGGGTTTTCGCTGCCACGCGCCGTGGCCTGAGCAACGAGCTTTTGAAGCTGTCGCGGCCTAATCGTCTCGACGCCCTGTTTTATAAGTGCGTCCAGCGCATCCCTGCAAACTGTGCATTGCGCGAATCCCGCGTTAAAGGCAATTCGTGCAGTCCGGTCCGTATCTGCGAGGCGCGATCGAAAGTAATCGGTCAGACGGGCAACGCGGTCGAGGACAACCTTGACCGGGGCACCCATCTCCTGAGAGTGCCGCGGATGTTCAATCCAGAACTTGATTGTCGCCCTGACTTCATCGGCGCGATCCTGATAGTGTTCGTCGACGTCATCCAGAGCATCCTCCCAGCTAGTTCCCCCAATACCCGGTTTTTCGGCCAACTTCCCAGCCAATTTTCGACGGGCATAGCCAGGTACCGGACAGATCGGATGGGTAAGGAATTGAAGGAGGCCATAGAAGTTCAGCGGCTCCCATAGGATCTCCAGTGCCAGGGGCAACACCTGCAGGGTCGGCCTGAATGCGCTGGCATCGCGGAAACCCTGCCGAGCACCGTCGGCTGCCACAAGGATGCTATCCAGCACAGCCCCGTCAGAACTAGAGACGATCAGACCATCTCCATCAGACCCAACGACCGACTGAGCTAACCACCGGCCCGCCAGAAAACGAGTTTCTGCCTGAACCACCTTCAGCGACCCATCATCCTTCCAGGTAAGTTTTGATACGCCATTACCGTTTTCAGCCTTGAGCAAGGCTTTCTGGACTTCACCAAGAAAACCGGTTCCAGTCGCCGGCCCAGCCTTGGACGACACCGTGTTCAGCGGCAAACGAGCCAGAATGTCTTGCCACCGCTTGGGAAACCATTCGAAGGGCTCAACCAGCTCGATTTCATCGATCGCGAGTTTGCGGCGCTCCATGGATGCCAGTACAAAGCCAAGTCGCTCACCCAATCCTGGGGGAACAGCGTCACGCGCAAATTTCTCGACATCGGCAATGTCACGAAGACGCTGGCTTGTTGCGCATTCAAGAGAACCGGACCAGCCATGGATAATCCATTGGTCACGCCAGGCAAGCAGGGTCGCGGCGGTACCCAGTTCGTCCGTTTCAAATGTCCGGTGATAAAACCGGTCCGACGAGTCGCACCGCTTCAGGCAATCGCGATAGTGAACAATCCGCTCAGACTGACTCACCCCATCACTGTGGAGACCAAGCTGAGTTTCCAGGATACCCAGCAAACCAAGCGGGCCAACGGTCGCATAGCCCAGTCGGTTTGCTGGATGCCAGCCACGCTGGCCATCGAGGTGGAGCCCAAGACGGATTTTCATGGGTATTTCCCTGTTATTTTGTTTCTGTACTGAACAGCCTACAGGACAAAAAGCTCACCAGATGAGCTACTCGACCAGTACATTGCCTGAGAATTCGGCAGCTATCAGAGCTCTGCCATGATTCTGGCGAACGCCTTGTCCCCCTTCTTGTAGCCATTTCTAGTACCGGTAAATCCCTGATCCAGGATTGCAGTCCCTCTCATCTCGGCAACATGGAACAGCTTCCAGCCAACATATTCGCCGGACTCACTCCCGCCACGCACCTGATACGCCCGCAGTGCCTGATGCCCCTTTCCGTCAACACCGTATGTATGGGGTTCGACGGTTCTGGGGTGGCCGTCATACGAGAACTGAAGCAACTTCCTGGTGCGAATGGCGTCAGCGATACTCACGATGGGGATCTCCTGTTGGCTGGCGGGTAAATCAAGTCAAGCTGCACTCCAATAGCTGAGCAATTTCTTCTGATACACGTTCATTCATCTCCTCCGAAAGCTCAAGCCGCTCGTAAAGGGCATTTTGATGGTTGAAGAGGATGCGCATCATGACCGTCACATTTCTCAGATCATCAAATCGCCAGCCGACAATGTCTTCCTTCACGCATTCCAGGTGTCCGGGACAAAGCAGCCGGAACACGTGGGCGACGGTATCGCCTTCCTTCTCGCAGACATGGAACCAGTAGGGAAACGCTGAAGACAACTTGGCGAACCAATCGCGGATTTCTGGAATCTGCGCAGTCTCGCGGATGTCATCGTCCCACCCGGAGAAGAAAAAGGTCACGCACCCCTCCCACTGCTCAGCAGATACCTTGTCATCGACCAATATCTGTAGCCTGGCCAGCGCGGTATCGATATAGCCTGCTTCCACATCCTCCCTGGAAAACTCGATCACTACGAGTTCAGGTTTGGATGGGGAAAGGCGCGCTTTGGGGTAACGAACGTCCATGAAATAAGGTCTCTTCTAGGGGCGGCTCTGATGTTTGCCTTCACGTTGCTGCCTGCGCAATAGCCAAGGTGCCAACGGATCGGGGTCGGCCCATAACCCAGTCCGGTTGGCCTTGGCCGATATCTCTGCTGCGGCAAGCTCATCTGCTCTACCCGGCTTCAACTCCCGCTCATAGGGCCGATTGTGCCAAGCCATGCCAGATTCAATCATTTTCAGGCAGAGATCGAGACCATTGACCTCGCCAATATGGCGACGGTACCGATCGTCCTTGTAATACTCGACCATGACCATCTGTCCCGAGATCAGGTCTGCCAAGGCATCCTTGGCGCGACGGTAGAAAGCTTGGCCCTTCTCGGGTGTGTCCATGCAGGAAACACGAATCCGATGCGTCACATGGGCATCATCAAGTACGTCAAAGGTATCGCCATCGACGATATGAATCACCTTGCCAGTGACACTACCCGTAGCCGCAGAGGCACCTAGCGGGAGTAGTGCTGCAACGACCATAACGACGAGCCAACGGCCGACAGTGATCAACGAGCGATTCGATCTATTTTGCATGCCGACAGTTTAGCTGACCAGTAGCTCACCAGGCGAGCCTGAAAATCAATCTACAACTTCGACTTGCACCCATTTCATGAGAACCCCCTCATCTGTTTGAACAGGTCGAGCAACGATGAGAATGGGCCCGTCGGGTTGAAGACTGACTGCCGCCTTGTTCTTGACTGCGTCTGCCCACCCGCCATGAAGACCGAGTTTCTTGTCGCACTCTGCTTGCTCGATAAGTTGGCAAACATCAGCCAAGGAAATTTCAGTCAGCGTGATATCTGCGGTCAGCGAAGAAAGCATTCCGAGGTCGAACTGATCGGTCAGCAAATAGCGAGGCGCCTTGTTCATTGGGCCTCCTCGGTTGTAGTCGGCTCCGTGATGCCGGTCGCAAACCGTTCCAACCGGCCCAGAGTAACAAGCATGTCAGAAATGTAATGAGCCTGACGGCGATACTGACTAGCCTCGGTCTCTACCTCCATCACCAGATCGTCATCCCAGCCCGAAGTGTGTCGATGAAGATCACTCATGCTGTAGGAAAAAATCAGCGCATCCCGCCGCCGGCTCTTATTGCGCTTCTGGATGTACTTCCGACGGAGTTTGCGATCCTTGTCTTTCTTGCCGTACCAACTGACGGCATACCATTCAAGGGCGATTGCATTGCCGCGCTGTCGAACTCTGAACTGGAGCGTGTTCTTCTGATTCCAGTCCTTGCTCTTGTTCGCATCCATAACTTCCTGCAGGTAGCGATTTCCGAGATCCTTGGCATTCTCGAATACCTCTTTCAACTGCCCCTGAAGTAGCGATCTGACTTCCATAATCCAATGTTCCATACGTAGTTCGTACCACCTCTTAAAGATCAGGATTCGCCATCTACTGAATCCTTCTGAGCAACTCTCCAACCGACTGGGCCCAACGACGAGCCGGGCTCTTCCCACCGAGAGCAGCAACGAACACACGAAAAAACCAGGGAAGAACTGGCGCAACGTCCAAATCTGAAAGGTTTCACCGCTTCTCGCCACGGCAGGGGCGAGATGTTTCATCCATAGGTCAGACGTCTATTGATGCCCTCTGCAATAAGGATTCATGGGGTAAATCGTAAATTCGGCCAACCTCACCGTGCGGCCGAAATGCGTTCTTTTAGGTCACATTTCGAACGCCACGCCATCCGGCCTCCCCATAGCATCGGGTGCTCTGGCGGTGCACTCAACGTTAAAAAGGGCTGCAAATTAACGTTGTGTTCTTGCAGGTTTTCTGCTGCATGCCTGCCAGAGCTCGCGGCCCAATCCCGGACGCGATGGTCAAGCAGTGCAATTGGAGACAACCTGAAATGAATGTTCTCGGAATCGATATTGGCTATTCCAACCTCAAGCTGGCCTATGGGCCGCAAGGCGCCGAACCCAAAGTATTGTTGCGCCCGGCGGGCGCAGCGCCGGCAGACAGGCTGGGCGAAAAAATCGGCGGTAGTGGCGAGGAGGATTTTCTACGCGTGCTGGTAAACGGAGAACCGTTTGTGGCAGGTCTATCCCCGGATCGAGCCGAGCTTTGGAGCCGGGAGCTTCACGAGGATTACCCGTCCACGAACTCCTACCGCGCCCTCTTCCACGCGGGCTTACTGCTGTCCGAACTTGATCAGATCGATCTCGTCGTAACCGGCCTACCTGTGAATCAGTACCTCAGTCCCGAATTACGGGAAAGGCTGGCCGCGCAGATGCAGGGCGAACACCAAATCACTCCGCGGAGGAAGATCACCGTGAGCAATGTCAAAGTTGTCCCGCAACCTGTGGGCGGATTCGTTGATCACGTCTGGAGCCTTCAGGACGCGACGGAAATTGAAGACAGCCGCGTTTTGGTTGTTGACCCTGGATTCTTCTCGGTCGACTGGGTTCTGATAAGCAATGGGGAGCTACGTCGCCAGTCCTGTGGTACCAGCCTAGAGGCTTCTTCGGTAATTCTCGATGAAGCCGTTCGTCTGATCGCAGAGGACTTCGGGGGCAACGTTGGCAGAGAGCGTCTCGAACATACTCTTCGCAATGGGCATGATCAGGTACGTCTCTTCGGAGAGCGCGTCGACGTGGCGCCTTACCTGAAAAAGGCTGCGGACAAGATCGGCCCTATCGTCAGTACGCGTTTGAGAGAATCCCTGCGAAAGGAAAACGCAAGTGCTGACATGGTGCTGCTGGTGGGCGGCGGCGCTGGTTTCTTCGAGTTGGCGATAAAGGATGCCTTCCCTCAGCTCAAAGTATCGACGCCAGATACGCCGGTTTTTGCCAATGTGCGAGGATTTTGGCGAATGGGGGTATGAAATGTCTTCAATCAGGATCGTTGTGAAGATCCCGACCGGCACTTACCCGGAGTTGGTTGCCGATCTCAATCAAGTCGCTCCGCGAGAGCGTGCGGAGCGGCTTCGATTGCTGGCAATGATTGGGCTAAGAGACCTGAGGGAAGTGAATCGCGCTCAAGTACCGCAACCAGTACTTGGAACGGCTTTCCCGTTGGATGATTACGTCCCGGAACAGAAACAGTCGGCGACCAATTTCATCCGCAATTTAATAAAGGGCTTATAACCGCGCCCCCCCCGAATTAGTCATTGTGACCACCGAGCTCGAAGGGCGACTTGCGGCCATCGCGGACTTTACGCTCAACCCTGGGGCACAGACGTTGACGCTGCGACAGCGAGTCAACCTTCGGGACTGGGCTGCCGCTGTAACGGAACTTCGACGATGGGGCTATGGCGGCGGAAAGGTATTGCTGAGGCTGGTGACGCGGCGAGAAGCCGAAACCATTTGGCTTCTTATTGAATCACCGAAAACCAGAACACCTCTTACTTACCTGTCGGACTGCTAACTTCTATGCTTTTTCTGACACGTCATACAATAAATCTTCCCAGCAAAGTGCTGCTTACTATATGCGACAACATTTGGGCTGACGCTCCGACCGCAGTTAACGTCCTGGCAGGTAGCTCGATCAGCAACTGGCAAGAAAGGCTCCGAACGGTTTGAAACCTCTGTCGCCAAAGAAGCGTTTGGGCCAGACTCATTCACAGAGTAAATGGCGTAACCAGAATCCGCTACTGCTGCCAATACTTTTTTAGCAAGATATTCATACTGTATAGGAGCCACGCTTTGATCTGAAAGAATCTCCCACGTATCACCAATCTTTTCATCATTAAACTTTCTGAATTTTTTCTTAAAGTCCTCGAAACTCATCAAGGTGTCTTTCGACACCACGTGGCGCATTAGTCGAGTCTTTTGAACTCCGTCTGATGTGGATTCTTCTCTGAAAACGTCTTTTGGATTCAGATCGATTGCCTGCACAAACATCTCCTTAACACCCAGCGACCTATCATCAGCGTAATTCACCAGTATTAGATCCGCCAAGTATCCAGCTTTTCTTAAGGTGCACACGAGGGCCCACAGACTAAGGAATTTCCGATAGTTCTTGTGCCAGTAATAGTTTGGATTGCTCTTTTGCGGGGGAATGGTTTCCGCCTTCAGGAATTCATATACAACCCACCTCCATTCTCCTGTCTCTAGGCGTTCGAGAAAAATTGACTCAATATCAAAATTTCGACCCGAGGTACCCTCAAGCAATTCGACGAGTAGGGCCGCCGCCGAATCATCTGCCCGAGAAAGAGTTTTTGAGTGATTTGAGATTTTGTTATTCATTTATAAGCGCTTCCTGTGAGGTTGTGGATAATCAATAGAGATTAAGATCGAGCATCTGAATCCGCCCTATGTTTTCACCAACTCCATCAACCTTCCGAAACTGTCCACAACGTCGTACTTCACATTCTCCAGCGCAAAGCGTCTATTCATCTCCTCGAAAAACTTGCGCGCACATTTGATCTTGGTCTTCTCGATTTCACGCAAATCCATCGACGACATCGAGCCCTTGGTTTCCGCTACAAAGTAGATGTGCTTCACCGAGCCTTCCTTGAACGAAATGGCCCAGTCGGGGTTGTAGTCGCCGACCGGCGTCGGAATCAGGAAGCCTCTTGGCAACTTGGCGTAAACGACGACTTCCGCACTGGCTTCCAGCGCCTCGGCAAAGTCACGCTCCGGCTTGGATCCGGAATCTGGCAACACGAAGTCATAGATGTGATGATTGGGCGTTTTGACCGCGTTGTTGAAGTCCTGCTTGGTCTGTCCAGCGGTGAAGATGTCCAGGTCGAATTTGTCCTCGACAGGATCGTAGGCCAAGTGTTCGATGATGACGGTTGCCTTTTGCTCGTTGATCAGACGCACAGTTTCTGCGATGAAACTCTCCGGGTTGGTCTTGAACTGCGCGAATACAGCGGCGTTGAGTCCCTTGAGAATCTCGGCCACCGTGCGCCGCGTCAGCTGGGTGCCTTCGCTCAGCTTGCCGATCAGGTCGTACTTGACCGCAGAATGAATGGACGCGCGGCTGGTTTCCGTCTCAGTGGCCTTCAACTCGAACGCATTGCCGCCCTTGATCCCGTCGTAGGTCACGGCAGCGGACTGTTCGCCGTGCTGGATGGTGTACTGCAACGGGGTCACCCGCAGTCCAGCGTCTTTGTCGTTGAGGGCGTCGGCTGCCTTCTGCACCAGCTCGTCGGAGTCAAATTCGACGCTGTACGCAGCCTTGCGATTGATCCGGCTCCAAAGCGCCTTGAATTCCTGTTTTTCAAAGTTTGCGTTGAGCGGATTCTTCTTGGGTTTACGGTCATCGCCGATCTCGGGCAACTGGCTTTCGCTGAAGACGCTGTCAATCAACTGGAACACCTGCTCGGCATGCAGTGCAAGCTCCGGTGGCAGCGCCGCCAACGCACCATCCTTCTTGGCCTCGTGATAGGCACTGGTGATGCGATCTGCGTCGTCGGTGTAGTCGTGCTTGAGCAGGTACTTGTAGATCTGCTTGGCGAGCTGCGGAGTGACCTCGACATCGCCAGTCGCCGTCTTCAGTACCTTGCCGGTAAAGTAAGCCTCGTCCGCCACGCGCGGACGTGCGGATAGCGAGTCGCCGATGTCTTTTTGCAGTGCAGCGACGAAGTCCTTGTAGCTCTCGCTGGCCACTACCGTCAGCACGTTAACATCATGTACGGTGGCTGGATGATCCATCCGATCACCACTCTGGTTCACTGACAAGCGAAGACCGCGCCCGACCTCCTGGCGACGCGATATCGTGTTGTCACTGTGCTTAAGGGCGCAGATCACGAACACGTTGGGGTTGTCCCAGCCTTCGCGCAGGGCCGAGTGCGAGAAGATGAAGCGCACCGGCTCGGTCAGCGACAACAAGCGTTCCTTGTCCTTCAGGATCAGGTCGTAGGCGTCCACGTCGTCGGACTGTCCGGCGTTCTCGCCACGGGCGGCAACTGCAGGCTCCACGTCACGCTTGGTCTTCCTGTCGATGGAAAAGTAGCCACTGTGGGTCTTTCCGGCTGGGATGCCTTTCAGGTACTTGATGTATGGCGTCTCATCTAACTCCAGCACCTCGTTGAGGTAGAGTTGGTATTCCTCCTCGAAGATGCGGGCGTACTCACCTTTTTCGTCGGGTGCTGCGTAGTCACGGTACTTAATCACTTCGTCGATGAAGTAGAGTGTGAGCACCTTCACGCCCAGCTGGAACAGCGCCTGTTCCTTGTCGAAGTGCGCCTTGATGGCCTCGCGGATCTGAATACGGCGCAGCGCAGCCTCGGTCACATCACCGGTCGCATCACCTACGGTGAGCTCGACGCCATTAGTAAAGCTTAGGGTGTCGGTGTTGGCGTTGATGTCGGACACCACAAAACCATCCCCATACTGATCCAGCCCGCTGGATAAATCGAATAGGTTGTCGCCCTTGCACAGCTTGCGTACGACGCGCTTTATATCGCCGCTCGCCAGCTTCTGCTCGAACTCCACTCGCGCTTCGGGCGGCTTCTTGCTCGATATCTCGATGGACTGCAGATACAGATACCCCGCCGTGCCCGCCAGTCCCTTCACCGCGATCCCGCGTACCGCGATCTTCTTAACCAGCTTCTGGTTATAGGCGTCCAGTGCATCGAGGCGGTGAATCTTGTTGTGCGTGGTCTTGTGGGTGGCAGAGTAGCGCAACACCATTAGCGCCTTGAACTCCTCCAGCGACTTGAGCGTTGCCGCGCCCTCCATTTTCTGCGGCTCATCCAGGATCAAGATGGGGTGGTTGGCGCTGATCACGTCGATGGGCTTGCGCGACTGAAAGTCGTCCAGCACGTCGTAAATGCGGCGGTTGTCCGCGCCTCGTGCGGCGAAGGCCTGCACGTTGATTACCATCACATTGATACCCGCGTCCGACGAAAAGCTCTCCAGGTGATGCAGTTGTTTGGAGTTGTAGATGAAAAATCGGGCCTTCTTGTGGTAAGTCTCCAGGAAGTGCTCGGCGGTGATCTGCAGCGACTTGGCGACCCCTTCGCGGATGGCAATGCTCGGCACCACAATGATGAACTTGCTCCAGCCGTACTGCTTGTTCAGCTCGAAAATCGTTTTGATGTAGCAGTATGTCTTGCCCGTACCGGTCTCCATCTCGATGTCGAGATTAACTTTGGCCACCTTAGTATTGACCAGGGCATCCGAAACCGGCAGGTTCTGACCATGCTGCACCGCCTGGATGTTGTCGAGCAGGGCTTGCACTGACAGGGTAAAATCAGCGTTGCGAAACGCTGCTTCTTTTTCCGCCGCAGATTCATGTGAATCCGCCTCAAGCGCCAGTGCTCCTTGAGGGCTGGCCGGGGTTACCTTCTGGCTACCAGGATCGAGGCGGTAACGAATGCCGCCGTGATGGGGCACCTGCCCCTTGAAGCAATCCACCACGGCCTGCACCGCTGCCGTCTGGTAGGCCTGCGTCTTGAACTTCAGCTTCATCGCGGCCTCCTCAGATGCACTTCACTTCGGTGGCAGATGACAACAGCTTGAAGATCTGCTCCACGTTGATCTTGACGGCACTGTCTTTGAACCCAGCATCGCGGAACACCACGCGCAGCGGTTGGCGCTTGGCGAGCTCCTTCACAAACTCCTCATCAACACCGCTGTGTGCCTCAAAACACGCCGCCAGTGCGTTGTCATCGACAAAAAATACGTCCTTGCCCTGGATGGTATGTTTGGCAATGGGCAGGGCCAAATCCACGCCCCAGTCCAGCATCACCTGGAACAGTAGGTCTTCCGGGGTGCGGTCAGGCTTGATGTTGTCGACGAACAGATCAAGCTTCGCTTTGTCCAGCGCATCGGGGGCGTAGTAGACGTCACCCATGTTGGAGGTGTCGATCTTGAGAACCCTGATTCCGATGTCCCTATTCCATCCTTGGTGGCATTCACCTTCGAGAATGTTCTTGCCGGCGCGACGAATGCGTTCTTTGCCGATCTCGGCGATGCTAAGAAACCCTTGCTTCGCAGCCACAGTTCCGGCAACAGGCGGCTCTGCAATTTGAATAGAAATGAAGCGACGATTACCCCCATCTTCTGCGTTTTGCTTGATAACCGCTGCAGCGGTTGAACATGAACCTGCGAAAAAATCGACGACGAGTTCCTCGCCTCGGCCTGTTGTTCCAATACCCAACATTCGCTGAATGAGCTTCGTGGGCTTTGGGGTGTCGAAAACCGCAGCCCCGAATAATTCCTTGATCTCAGAACCGCCGTCATCGGTCGTGCCGCTTGACTTGTAGTCCCAAACGTCAATCGGCACCATGCCCTCAGTCTGATCTGCCAAATAGATTTTGAGCCTCGGAAATTCCGCGTCTCCGTCTTTAGCCCAGTGGAGTCGATTTTCCGCGACATGTTGTTTGTGCTCTGACTCCGAGTATTTCCATGCGTGCGTTGGGTGATGAACCACCGCATCTGTGTATGGATTCTTGATTCCATACACGAGATTCGGGCGGGCCTCCTTAGTCGCGGGGTTAACGTATGAAGAGGTGATCCATGGGCCTCGTGGATCATTATCTGGGTTGCGGTACCCTGAATCAGCCTTCTCAGAACGCTTCTCTTTGATTACATCCAGCGACTCAGAACGCCGGAACACGATGATGTTATCCTTCAATGAATAGAATCGCTTGGCGTTGTTTGATCGGGTATATCGCTTCTCCCACGCGATCTGCGCCACAAAGTTTGAAGCTCCAAAAATCTCGTCGCAACATTGTCGCAGGCCGGCCACCTCACCATCGTCAATGCTGATGAAGATCAGACCATCGTCTCGCAACAATGATCGCGCGAGGCGGAGCCGCGAATACATCATCGACAGCCAGTCCGAGTGAAAACGCCCGTTCGCAGTGGTATTGGCCACCAAACGATTGCCTTTTTCATCAACCTGATTGGAACGCCGTAGGTATTCGTCCGTAGCTTCGGCGAAGTCATCCTCGTAGATAAAGTCATTCCCCGTGTTGTACGGCGGGTCGATGTAAATCATCTTGACCTTGCCGAGGTAGGTCTCCTGCAGTAGCTTCAGCGCATCGAGGTTGTCGCCTTCAATGAAGAGGTTCTTGGTGGCATCGAAGTCCACGCTTTCCTCGCGGCAAGGCCGAAGCGTTTTGGCAATCGGCGCATTGGCCGTCAGTAGCGCCTCACGCTTACCCGGCCAGTTCAGGTGATAGCGCTCCTGTGGCCCTTCAACGATTGACTCAGCCAACTCTTGTCGTAGCTGATCAAAGTCCACCGCCAACTTTACCGCGCCATCTCCACCCTTGGCTTCGGTGACGCAGTTCGGAAATAACTCGCGAATACGGGCAACATTGTCCTGCGTGAGATTGGGGGAGTGCATTTTTAGTTTTTCCATCGTTTGTTTCCTTGGGCCGTGCTACGGTTTCAGCGAAGCGGTGTATGCTCTGTTCTACCCGTAAATGCTGCTGAAATAGATTGATTTATTCTGTATCAGACGAATCATGATTCTCAAGATCGGTAAACTTGGCCGCCATCGTCGGATTGCCCCGAGTCAGCTTCTTGATGGTCACGTCCTGCGCCTTGTCGTTCGCAAGGCGAAGGTTCCGATCGGTGCCGAGCAGCGCCTCCTTCGTCTTCTGCAAGTGGTCTATCGACTTATCGATCTCATCGATCGCCGTTTGGAAGCGTCTTGAGGCGAGCTCGTAGTTCTTCGCGAATGAGGTCTTGAAGGTCTCAAGATCGGTTTCGAAGTTCGTGATGTCGATATTTTGCGACTTAAAGAGCGCTAACTCCGACTTGTACTTGAGCGAGTTCATCGCAGCATTTCGCAGCAGCGTGATGATTTGAATGAAGAACTGCGGTCGGACGACGTACATCTTTGGGTGGCGATGGAACACGTCAACAATCCCCGTGTTGTAGAACTCACTGTCGGGCTCGAGCAGGGAAACCAGCACCGCGTACTCGCAGCCCTTCTCGGTGCGATCCTTGTCGAGCTCCCTCAGGAAGTCTTCATTCTTCTTCTTGGTGGCAGTTTCGTCATTCTCGTTCTTCATCTCGAACATGATAGAGACGATCTCGGTGCCAGCCTCATCTGAGTCGCGGAAGATGTAGTCGCCCTTGCTGCCGGTCCGCGAATCGTTGTCCTTCTCGAAATATGCCCTAGGAAACGCAGTGGCTCGGATTCTGTTGAGCTCGGTCTCGCAGTGCTGTTCAAGGGTTTCGCCGACCATCTTGGTCGATAGCCGCGCCTTCATGTCGCGAAGGCGCTCGATCGCGTCATCGCGATCCTTTATCTGCGTTTCGTACCTTTCTTTCAGAGACTTCTCGGCGAGATGCTTTTCAAGCTCTAATCGCTGCAAGCCGTTCTTCAGTTCGTCGCGTTCCTTTTCGACTGCACTTACTGCTTCGGTGATCGCGAGTTTTTGTGTGATGTTGCCGGCGTCGAGCTTTGCCTTCAGTTCCTGAATCTCAGCGTCCTTCGTAGCGGCGGCCTTCTGCAGTTCGTTCACGCGCTTCGCCTCTGCTAGCTCGAAAGAGGCCTGTTTGTCTTGCTTCGTCTGCGTAAGTTCATTCATGAGCGCGTCACGCTCTTTCTCCACTGCGCTCAGGGCCTGGGTCACGGCAAGTTGCCGCGCAACCTCACCGGCATCAAGCTTGGCTTTCAGATCCTGGATCTCGGCGTCCTTGGCAGAAGCTGCCTTCTGCAATTCGCTGGCGACCTTGGCTTGGGCGAGTTCGACGGCGTTCCGCTTGTCCTGCTCAGCCAGCTCAAGCCGCTCGTGCAATTGCTGCTCGAACTCGCTGTCGCGAACTTGCTTCAGGATGTCCGCGTACCCGGCTTCATCAATCTTGAACGCTTTCCCGCAGTGCGGGCAGATGATCTCGCGCATATCTACTCTCCTCCCGCTTTCGTCAGAATTTGCTTGAGCATCTCTGGAACCGCTCCTGTCGCCTTGAGCGTTGCCGCCCGGTACGCGAGTTGGTTCTTCGCAAGATTGATACCTGCAGCAGCCTCAACGGCGTCGCAGGCCGCGACCCATTCGGTCCAGTTTGCCAACATGAACGCTTCAAGATGATCCTCAAAGATCGCCACCTCGTCAAAAACCTTGGCAGATGGAAAGTCTTCTTCAGCTAGACCAAAGTACTTCAACGCCGCGCGATTCTCTTTTGCATGTTTGTTCCGCTCTTCATCGATCTTGTTTTGCGCTTTCCCATTGGCCTTCGCACGCGCTTCAAATCCGCCATCGGCATCGAAGAGTGCATAAACCGGTACGCCAATAGACGTCAGAATCGCATGTGCGAGTGGGATCGATGTCTTGCCTCCTACCGGAACGATGGACACCCCAGAGGCCTCAAGTGAGCCGAGAGCATCCTTGTCGCCAATTCCGTAAAACACGGATGACTCTGTCGGGCCTTCCACCAGAAACGCACGATTTGCGAAAAGTGCGATGGCGAGCTGTTCGGTCACATTGTGATCAAGCCGCCGATCAACCACATCACCATCCACCACCCCGTGAAGCTTAGCCTTAACAATAGCTACCGTTGCATAATGAACGGAAACCACCGGGGTATCTTCAGACGACCTCGTCAGCCTCCTGACCTGGTCGAAATGTCGAGCTTCAAGGAAATAAGGGCTGTGAGTCGCATAGGTCACTTGGATGCGCTTATCGGCATCCTCAGCTAGCGACCTGAGTACCTTCGCAAAAGTCTGCGCCTGGATAGGGTGCTGGAAGAGCTCCGGCTCTTCGATCGCCAGGCAGATAACACCCTCTGCCGACGCCGAACCAGACTGCGCCAAGAGTTGGAGAGCCGAGATCAAAATCGTTCGCTGAAAACCATGTCCCTGTCGTTCCACAGCAGTCTCGGTTGTGCCATCGAGCACTGCCACCTCGAATGTGGTTCGGGGAGCCTTAAGTACCACCTCTGCAGGGGAAACCGTGACAGCCCGACCAGGTGAGTAAGACGTGACGACCTCGTTGAGCTGCCTAGTTATGCCGTCGAGTTGCTCCTTGAACTTCTCCTCGTAAACTTTTTGTTGTTTCGCTCGTGACTCCTCAACAATCTTTGCGATTTCCTCGTCGGCAGCAGCACGATCGATTGAACGCTCAAGGATTCGACCAATGATGCTCGACTTACCATCGATAGACTCCTCACTCGCTCGGAGGTCGGCAGTGACCAGGACAAAGTCGAAAAGACCATTCATCTTGCCGCCGCTGTTGAAGCCGAAGAAGTTGGTTTGTAGTGCTTCGGGAGCGCCTACAAGTTGATCCGTATGAGATGACTCCCATGTCGTCATCGCCTGTTCAACGGCTGCGCCGGTGTTAGCCGCCGGGAGATCCAGGTCTGGGCGATTACGCCGGAGTTCGGCATACATATCCTTCTTCGCGGTCGCGCCGTTTGCTGCCTTGATTGCGTTGAAATCTGGGAAGCCCTTTGCATTGGCGGAGAGCACCTCGGCGCCATCAGGTGACCGGCGCTTCCATGCGGTGAACGTGGCGACCCCTTCTGGCGCATACTTGCCAAGTGCCTCACGGTCCTTCTCAGTAAGTTCAGCGAATGTGACCTGAACTTCAATCTCTTCGTTAGTCGCCCCAAAAGAGCAGTCTTTTTCTGTCAATGAACCAGGCTTACCATTGAAGAACCAGTCGAGCGCACGTAGCACAGTTGACTTGCCGGCTCCGTTAGGCCCGATAAAAGTCGTGACGGAATCAAAGGGGATCATCACGTCTTTTAACGCGCGAAAGTTCTTGATGCGAACGGATTGGAGCTTCATTTCAGTCTTGACTCCTTGACCTGTTATCTGTCACTGGTTGAGCTCCTCCAGCTCTTTTTTTAGCTTCCGAAGTTCAGCATTGATCTCCACCTTGCGGTTGAATTGCTTTTCTTTGGCAAGTTTGCTGGCGGCCTTCTCGACCTCACGCTGCTTCGCCGCAACCTGTTCGACACGGGCGACCAAGTCAGCAAGGCCTTCTTGCTGGCGCGCGGGCGCGGGAATCAGGCGGTGAAGCACCTGCTCGTACAAGCCACCCAAGTCGAGCGCCAACGGCATGGCGGCGCGCTCGACATCGCTCGGTAACCACGCCGTCGCGAAGTAGTCACTCAACACCCAGCGGCTGGCGTCTGATTCGTTCGGGCGCTTGTACGCGGCGACCACCTGCGTTCGGCCATCAAAGCTCAGCTCGAACACGATGGGGAACTGCACAGCCCCATCAATGCAGCGCAGCACGTCCAGATTGAGTTCTGACACCTTGAGCTGGACAGCGAAGATCTGAAGCTCTGGCACACCGGGCTTGGCAGACAGGTTGATCGTTTCTGGAGCTAGCTTGTATTGCCAGACGATCTGTTCCACTTGCTCGACGAACAAGTCCTTCAGGCGGGTGTTGGCACCACTGTGTTCGTAGATCTTGTTCTTGGGCAGGTTGCGCCCAAAAGTGGCTTGCTTGGGGTAACTGATGAAGGCGACGTTCGAGGCCAATGAGGTGGGCTGACTCATCCGACCTCCTGAATCACAAGGAAGGAGATCAGTTCGAAGTCGTCCAGCCCGGCGATGGTGTTGACCAGCGCGGTGGTCTTGCCGCCGCTGAAAAGGCTGTCCAGATCCTTCTCTTCCTTCACCTCGATCATCGAGCGGATGGTCTTGCCGAGCAGGTCGGAATACACCTGCATCTTGCGGCCGTCGGCCGTTTCCTTGTTGAACAGGCGGCAGGCATCCGGAATGGGCTGGACTTGCCCCTTACAGCAACTGCGTACTAGATCGAGTAGCCGTTTGACCTCGGTGTGATCGTGGATGACCTCAGCCTCGCAGCTGATGTAGAAGAGGTAATAGGGGTGAAGTCGGTTTTGCTGATTGATGTTGACACTATTGTGCCGGTTCCTCAGGGTAAAGATCACCCCGGGACGAAGGCCGAGTTCGGGCTTGGCAGGTACCACGGCATGCATACCGCTGGGCATGTTGTTCAACTCGCCATGGGCCTTGACGTAGTTGAGCAAGTCCATGCGGAAGTCGTTCAGCCCAAGGTCGGTGATCGACACGCCAGTTTTCAGGTCTTCCAGCTCGATCACTTCCTCTTGCAGGCGGCGCAGTTGCTCCTTGCGGTAGGACACGTCGTTGGCTTGGGCGCTCAGCACGTTGTCGTCCCCGGTGGCGGTGACGTCGGCAATCATCATCCGGCTCTCAACCCGCTCTTTGAGGTTGATGTACTCATCGAGCGAAATATCTGGCCAGTAGTTGACCAGTTGGATGCTGGCGTTAGTTGAGCCGATACGGTCTATCCGACCGAAGCGCTGGATGATGCGCACCGGGTTCCAGTGAATGTCGTAGTTGATCAGGTAATCGCAGTCCTGCAGGTTCTGACCCTCGGAGATGCAGTCGGTACCAATCAGCAGGTCGATCTCCGCCGGTTCATTCGGCAGCACGACAGCCTTCTCTTTGGAACGCGGCGAGAAGAGGGTGAGCAACTCCTGGAAATCGTAACTCTTCTTCAAGGTGGATTTGGGTGCCGCGCCGCCCGTCACTTTAGCGCTGTGCAAGTGCTGGATTACCAACAAGTCCGGAGCCAGATTGGCATAAAGGTAGTCGGCGGTATCCGCGAAGGCAGTAAAGAGCAGTATCTTCTTGTTGCCCGGGTTAATCGGCGCGGCGAGCTTGCCCAGAATGAGCGACTTCAAGTGCTGCAACTTGGCATCGTCGGCGGGCGTGATTTTGTTCATTGATGCCAATAGGGCATCAATGATTTCCATGTCCGCCTTGAGTTCGTGCTCCCAAGACGGTAGATCCATGTCTGCCAGACTGATCTTTACCTTGCCGCCTATCTCGCTGTCGCCAATGGCTGGCAAGTCATCGTCGTCGGCATCCAAACTCTCCAACTGATCCGTCAAATCGTCGACGCTGGCGGTGTTGCCGCTCTGATTGAAGGTGCTGATCTTGGTTAGCGTATTGGTGTGGTTGGTGCGCAGTGACTGCAAGGTCAGCCGGAACGACTCAATCGAACTTTCCAGTCGCTTGAGCAGGTTGGTGGTCATTAGCGCCTGCAGGCTTCTCTCGCGATCAACTTGTTTGAACTTGCTTTTGCCACCGGCCACTTGCGTGTCGTACATTTCTTCATATTTTTTTAGTCGGCTTGGCAAGATGTAGCTGATCGGCGCATATACAGCGAGCCTGAGCAACGAGAGCTGCTCGAAAATCTCGTTAAAACTCATTACATCAGTACGCTGAGTGAGCGGCGAATGAAAGGACAAAGGTTTGCGTCGCTCGGGGAACGGGCCGATGTCCTTCGTGTCGTAAAACGTCTGAATGTGCTTGCGCGAGCGTGCGATGGTGACGCTGTCCAGTAATTCGAAGAAGTCGAAGTCCAGCGAATCTAGGATGGCGCGAGCCGTGCGCTGTTCGATCGGTAACTTCGCCCACGCGTTAAAACTTGCCTGCGCATTCCGGAAGACTTCTTCAACAGTCTTGCTGGTTCGTAGTTTTTTGTTCAGGTTTTCCGAATCGCCTTCGTAGGCCAGTGCCAGCTGGTTGCGCAGATCATTGAAGCGGTTGTTGACCGGGGTGGCTGAGAGCATCAGCACTTTGGTTTTCACGCCTTGCCTGATGACTTGATTCATCAACTTCTGGTAGCGGGTTTCCTTTTCTTTAAAGGCATCGTTGTTGCGGAAATTGTGAGATTCGTCGATGACGACAAGATCATAATTTCCCCAGTTGATACGGTTGAGCGGCGTGCCAAATGAATCGCCGCTGGTACGGCTGAGGTCGGTATGGCACAGCACATCGTAATTAAACCGATCGCGGGCAAAGATGTTGGTCTTTAGATTGCGGTTGTAGTTCAGCCAGTTGTCCGCCAGCTTCTTGGGACAGAGCACCAACACGGAGCGGTTGCGCAACTCGTAGTACTTGACCACGGCCAAGGCCGTGAAGGTTTTTCCCAAGCCGACGCTGTCCGCCAGGATGCAGCCACTGTACGTTTCGAGCTTGTTGATGATCCCGGTGGCCGCATCCTTCTGAAAGTTGAAGAGCTTGTTCCAAATAAGGGTGTCTTGATAACCAGTGCGGTCATTGGGCAGAACGTCTTCATCGATGTCATCCAGGAACTCATTGAAGATGTTGTAGAGCATCAGAAAATAGATGCTCTCGGGCGAGTTCTCCTGATACACCGACGCAATGTGGTCGCAAATTTGAGCGGTGACGTCCTCCAGCTTGGTCGGGTCGTTCCAGATTTGGTTGAACAGGCTGAGGTAGGTTGTCGCAAAGGTTGGCTCGTCCATCCTGTTGACCAGATTGGAGACGGCGTTGCCTTGTTGATAGCCAAGATCAACGGCTGTAAAGCCGTGCAATGGCATATACGCCGTGTCTGTGCCGCTGGATTGAACGCAGGCAAACTGCTGCATCGGAGCCTTGCTGCGATTGGACTTGAAGGTCGCCTTGTGCCGCATCCAGTCGGCGCACTCCTTTGCGATGGCGCGCTGGGTCAGCTTGTTGCGAAGTTGAATCTCAAATTCACTGCCATACAGGCTTCGCTCACGATCTACCTTTGGAATGTGGAACTCTTTGCGCTCCTTGCGAATCTTGTCGGTGACCTCGTTGGCGATGAAGGTTGGCGAGGTGAAGATGAAGTTCAGTTCGTCGATCTTTTCCAGCTCTGCTTTCAGCGCTTCGAACGCGTACATCGAAAAGCAGGAGGCCGCGATCTTCAGGCGGGCACCGGGCTTGAGCGTCTGTTTGAGGTCGTCGCCGAGCAGGCGGTTGATGTTGTCGATGAGTTCCATCAAGAATCCGTTTTTCGAGACACGGAGTAGCCGGGTGCCAGAACAGCGCTGGTAACGCCGTAAAGCGTTTCTGGGTTGCGCAACCACAAATGATGTGAAGCAGGATCCAGCGAGTGGTCGGTCGTGCTGTCAACCAACCAGCGACGCAAAACATAGCCGACCAGCGCGGCCCTTGCTCGTATCCGCAATACACCATCCTCTATTCCGTAATCGGCCTCGACTGCGGTTGACCATGCCACACCGGGATGGGGAACAATCTCTAGGTCAACGATCCTTGCCCACTGTTCGTCGGCCAGAAGCAATTCATGCTCAGCGGCATCCTCAAGAAGTTCTTTGGTTTTGGTAATCCGGGTAAGAACGAAATCGGCAAACCGAGACTTCGATCTATCAAAAGCACGGACATGCCAACGAAGCCCGTTGTCAGCCAACGCAACCGGAACAATTACGCGAGTACTGGCGCCTGATGAAAGCGATAGGTAGGTAATTTTTAGCGGCCTCTTCGCGCAAAGTGCGCGGGTGACGGCAGCAAGAACTTCAAGATTCGGTCGAACAAGATTTCCTGGCCCCTCGCACGGGGCTGCTTTTTTCAGACGTAGGTCAAGGCCATCGCCAAACCCTTGAAGAAGCCAACTCAGGACCCGGTCGCTAGAAAACTCAAAAACCGGCTTGAAATTTGGTGTTGGCCGGTAACACCTGGACACGGGATCATATTCGAGGTTGTGAGGAGCCAAATCCCGGTATGCACCGAGATCACGTGTTGCAGCCGCAGGCTTGACGCCGAAGCGGGATTCGATATCGGCGCGACGGCACTCACCGGTGAAGAAGGCTCTCAGTTCAAGATGAGCAAGCCTTTCACGCTGTGTCTGTGACAATGCAGCGAGCTTCTTCGACACTATTCCGCCTCCCCTTATCCAAAACACATAGATTCTTTTAGGGGAACTCTATCAGAAAAGCAGCATCTACCCAATCATTTTGATGAACACACCTCACTCACCATGAGTCTGCGATAGCTGGAATGGGTCAAGTGCTGGTTTTCGCCAGAGCACAGAACGGGCATGACCGTGCGTGCGATACATTGGGCTCGTAAATGAACATGGTCTGGCACCTTGAGCAGCGCTGCCACCCAACGATCTTGGAGCGCACGTCCCTAATGGCATACCAGGCAGCGTTAATATCCAGATTCTCGCTCCCAATTCGGCAGTGCATTTTCCAGGCACGCAACAGCATTCCCGCCGTAACCGACTTCCCCTCCCCGTCGTCAAGCCGGTTGTAGAGGGCAACGAAGCTGGATAGATTGGCCAACGTCATTGCATCCGCAATGAAAGATCGGACCGAATCCGGCAGCTTGCCATTGGGCGGACTATCGCTATGAAGCTGCCGCCAGCGCAACCGAAGGGGCTTCGAATGGATACTCGTCAGGTAATGCACGATCGGCACCCGGAGCTTCAACCGGATCAGCTCATGAGCAACCCGACTGTTTTCCAGCTCCTCAGGGGAAAGTAGCGCCGACACGGCCGTTGCTTACCAGTGTTGCCTCGGCGTAAGTGCTTTTCGCGTCCCGAGGCATCTGGATAAGCCGGCTAAAGGCCGGGTCCGTCAATCTGAGTGTGTAGAGCGAAATACCTACCGTCTCCGCCAACTCCTCGATTTCATCCATGTCGAGATTGGCGATCTTGTCGATCACTGAGCGTGGTAGCCCAGTCATAAGTTCAGCCGCTTTTCCGTCCTGCGCCAGCTGGCGCGTGAGTAACAGGAACTGCCTGTTTATTTTGAGTATGTCGCGTTTTTCCATAATTGAAAATTATTTAAGTGGTCACGAGTGCGCATTTTATATTACAATCTATGCGTCTTACAACGATATGCAGCATAATTTATGATGAACACCGAAACTACAATGACTATGAGCAGCAATCCCGTCGCGGAGATTCTTGAAGCGCTGATGAGCAAACACCGGTTGAACCAAACCGAGTTGGCCAATCGTTCAGGAGTCTCGCAACCCGCCATCAACCGAATCCTCAAGGAACGATCGAAGGCAAAGCATCCCCGAAAGGAAACCCTTCAGAAAATCGCCAGTGCCCTCGGAGTGACCCCCGATCAACTGACAGGCCAAGAGATGATTTCTACGCGAATGCTCGCCAAGGGGGTTGTTCCTGTATTGAGCTGGGAAAGCCTAGCGCCACCGAACTCACAGGGTGGTCGCAAGCACAATGCATGGCTGGCGTGCCCGGTTGAGCACAGCGACGAGACTTTTGCCCTCCCCGTTCTTGGCGAGGCCATGATCGGTGACGACGGATACCATGAAGGGGAAATCATCTTCCTCGATCCACGTGTAGCTCCCGCTCACGGAAAGGATGTCGTGGTGCTTAAGGGTAAAACCGCTCTCTTCCGGAGGTTGACAGTCACGCCGGAAGGCAGCTTTCTCAAGACACTGAATCCAAGTTGGCCTACCCCCATCATGCCGCTGCCTGACGATGCCGTCGTCTGCGGCACAGTGGTCTTTTCCGGTCGGATTCGCTGAGTGAAGCGCCTTCCCTACACAAGTAATAAATTATGCTTAGCGCGCCAATTTGTTGTAATTTCGTACGGAAACCAACCGAGCACCTGGGGAATGATCAAACGGCAAGGCGTGACCACAACCTCTTGGGACTCATGCCACCCTGGCCTTCGTTGAATAAATCACAGCGATGTAGTATCCTGTGCTGATAGGATTAGACAAGACATGAATGTACCCGAGTACGCTTTGGAACTGCTACTCGCCTACGATGGACGGATCCACTATCTGGTCAGCGGGAATTTTCTGAAATTCGACGTCAGAGTTGTCGAGAAATCTGAACGAGTACCGCATGGGATAGCTTATTCGCTGACACTGCATGCCCCGGACGGCACCCGAATTCTGGGCTTCGATAACGCTCACGCAGTCCCACATCCCGGCGGGCGATTCGTCAAGCCCAAGGTGGAGGCGGATCACTGGCATCGAACCAGGGGCGACGATGGGCGCCCTTACGATTTTGTATCGGTAGAACAACTGCTCGAGGACTTTTTTACGGAGGCAGAACGCACATTGCAGGAACAGGATGTCGCCTTCGATTTTGTAGAGGACAAGGAGGATTGACGATGAAAATTCAATCAATGAAAGACCTGAAAGCCGAAATGATCTCTGTGGCTCGTGGCGAACAACAAGCACCGCGCGATGCAGGGCAAATTTCTTTCGAGTCCATTGAGGCCGTCGTTCGCCTTCTGACTCCGGAAAACCGGCAGTTGTTGGCGACCATCGACGAGAAGAAGCCCGCTTCGGTGGCAGATCTGGCTCGTATGGTGGGCCGAGCTGAGCCGAACGTTAGTCGCACATTGGGGAAGCTGGTGGCCAGTGGTTTTGTCAGGCTGCACCAAGGACTGGGAAAAGCCAAGATTCCCGAGGTCGTCATTCACCGCCTCACAGTCGACATCGACGTTTGTCACCAGGCGGATCGAGTTGCTGTTGCCTGAATACAGCATTCCCCTCACCCAAAAAAATACCCGCCGTGGATTGGCGGGTATTTTTCATTGGGTCAGATCAGTCCCCTTTCTGCGAAGGACATGACTGCGGTGTCCGCCACGATGAAGTGGTCGAGCACCTTGATATCAACGAGTGCCAACGCCTGCCGAAGCTGGTTCGTGAGCATCTCATCGGCCCGTGACGGCTCAGGGCTCCCGGACGGGTGGTTATGCGCGAAGATCACTGCCGATGCATTTAGCTTCAACCCGGTCCTCACCACTTCCCGCGGATACACTGACGTTTGGGTCGTTGTTCCCCGAAAGAGCTCCATCCCGGCGATAAGCCGGTTCTGGGCATCAAGCCAGAGAGCCACGAAGCTCTCGTACTCCTGCCCTCCCAGGAACAGACGCAAGTAATCACGTACCGAAGCCGGTGAAGCGAGGTTAACGGACGACTCGCCAAAGGATTCTGCCAGCGCTCGCCGAAGCAGCTCCCTGGCGGCCATCAGCTTGCCGGACATGGCATATGAAAGAACTTCCTCTGCCACGCCATAAGTTGTTGCTTGCCGAACCGTGCGCAGCCCGAAAAGCTCGGCCAAAGATCGCATGGAATGTGACTCGCTATCTTCGCCCAGCAGGATCGAGAGCAGTTCGCGGTTGGTTGAATTCATCATCTTGGGTGCCTCCAAATAGAAAAGCGGGGCGGCACCATCCCCTTGCGGGACGATTGCACGCCCCGCGGGGTTGAGAAATTGAGACTTACTGCGTTACTGCTTCCCGGCCACCCGGTCGGCCGGCTTCGAGAATCTTCTGGCTGACGCCGAAGATCCGCTGAGCTGACTTTTCCGGTAGCTGACCGCCTTCAAGCCACGACTGGATATAGCCTCGCGACTCATCCCGCCCCGGCAGATCGAGGATCGAGCACAGGAGAAATGCCACGCCTTCGGCCTCGACTTCCTGAAGACTTCTCGGCATCGATGCAGCGTCATGGCAATCGGATTCCAGCGTGTGCCCAAGAACGACATGAGCGATCTCGTGAAACCGGGTCTTGTGGGGATACTCGGCCAGCGGACTGACCGCAATGCGGCGTCTTACCGCATAGCCCTGCACATTGCCGTCCATGAGATCGAAGTGCTCCAGCGTGATATCCAATGCAGCCAAAGCAGCTTCGGCGTCCCACTGTGGCGACTCGACGGGCTCGATGTAGTCTTCACCCTCGGTCTGCTCCAGGCTGAACCAGCGTGGCGCCAACTTGAAGACAGTGAAAACCTCGCCGGTATCGCCGAAGTCGCCAGAGGAATCGTCCTTGTCCCGACGCTTAACCGTGAGCGGCATCCACAGGGAAATGGCTTTCTGCCCCTTGCAAACCGAACGACCAAGCTCTTTCCACCGGTTAAAGCTCGCGATCGGCGACAGGGGCAAATCCCTTTGATGTAGCTGAACGGCCGCCAGAATCTGGTTGCCAATGCTGAAACGGTGGAACCTGCGGTAAGCCTCGCTCACGATGCCAGGCTCGGTAATGGCCTGTTCGAGAAGAGGTGCGAATTTGTCGTACATGGTGCCTCCAATGAAAAACGGGAAGGCACCGCCCCCGATCGGGGATGGATACACTCCCCGTGGGATGAAAAAACCGGCCAAGGCCGGGTGTTGATGCTGCGTCAGTTGCGACTGATCGACGACCACACGGAAAGTGCAAATTCCCGTGCCTCGACGGCGTGAGGACCGATAAACTCGGTCGGCGCACCTTCAAGTTTGCGGACGATGATGCGCCCCACTACTGCAATCTGCTGTCGCGCACCGATATCACCATCGAAGCGTGCTCGCAAATATTGCAGGTAGTCGCCCTGCCATCCTGCCGGCGGCGCGAAAGGTCCGAATCCACCGGGCATGGTATCGATCAAGCTGAAGTCGATGACTCCGTACATGATCCACTCCCCTGTCAGGCTGCTCGGGTCAGCGCCTTTTCGACGCTGCCGAGTGCAGGAAACCCCGCCTTGCCGAGAAGATTGAGGACATCCAGCCAATCGACGCCCTTTCCGCCATCGGGAATATCGAGCGCAGGTGCAATTGCCCCGGCTCGAATCCCCATCACCCACAGCCTGGTCACCAATCCCCTTGCCGCTTCCTGTCCGTGTCCGGACGGATGCTGCCGAGAAGGTCGATCCTTGTCCGCGAAGACCAGAACCTGACTCACTCCGGGAGGAGGAACGAAGGTTTCCAGAAGATGGGCATTCCCTGTCGCCCAAGCAGGAATCCCCGTAGCCTCGATAACGGCAAGTGCCGTTTCAATGCCTTCGGTCACTGCCAAACGACTGCCTGCTGGTACCAGCCGAATTGCGCCGCCGGTCAGCTGTCGCGCCGATGGATGGCGCATCAGCTTTTTTGGTGCATCGACCGGAGCCTTGTGGCCATCAGCCGTCAGGTAGGTGCGATGAAGCGTGACTGCTTCGCCCCCCTGCCCTGTTACTTGGCCGATGATGGCCGGATAGCGGGCCACGATATGGTTGTCTGCGTAATAACCCAGCTCGGGATGGAAACGCAGGGTATCCGGCACACGTACTGACAGGCCGCGTCGCGCTAGATACAGACGGGCAGGTTCTGCTTTTGGGTGCGTCAGCGCCACTGATTCCCGCCAAGTGCGATTGAGATGCTCACGGCGAGTGGTATCGTCAAGGGCGCTACTTGCAGCATGCGACGCCTCCTTGCGCATATCGCGAACCGGCGTAGTGCCGACATTCTCAGCCACTTCGCGGATCGTGCGACCGAAGTCCCAGCCGTTGATCCACATGAGCAGAGAAAAGCCATCGGCAAAATAGCCGCAGGTATTGCACACCCCGCCGCCAGTTTCATCGACGTCAGGAAAGACCCGAAAGCCATCCCGTCCGCCATGAACCGGGCAAGGGACGTGCTTGCCCCGCCTCTCCACCGCATCTTTCAAAGCAGGCGCAAGGTCGGGCAGCACCCGCTCCCAGCGCCCTCGTGCGTCATCCTTGACGCGTTGTGTTTCGTATTCATACTTCATTTCAGGTGCCTCCATGGAATGTCCCGATCAGGACCTTCCGAAGCCCCCTTGCGGGGATCCTTGGGAAGGCCCCGGGCGAGCCGGTTGGAAATCTCCGCTCGGCATGGAGGTACCCCTGCCGGGATACGCTCCCCGGCGGGGTTCATGATGCTGTTTGTTTTCTCGTGGCCAGCTACCACACGTCCATCCAGCGCCTTATGGCGCAGGATCGAATCTCAATATGCTTTGCGCAAGTGGCTCACTGAACCCCTTCCGAAAAACCCCGGCACCATGGCCGGAAAATGCTTGCGAGGGAGGATGCAGTTGCGATGCTACGTAGCAACTGTCTTTCGTGACTGCTGAAATGCGACCTAAAAGGATCGAATTCGACCATCACCCCACCACGCAGCGCCGTAGATAACCCCGGACCAGGTCCGGGGTCTTGAATGTCACGACTTATGCAAAATACAAGTCTCCAAAAATGCCGAGAACCCACTGCCCCGTAGGGCAGGAGTTCCCGAGCGGGTTGAATGAAATTTCACGTCAGGCGGCTTCGGCTTCAGCTTCCATCGCACCGGCGTTGTCCTTGTCGAGATCGAGTGCAGCATTGATCTCGCGTTGGCGCGCCAGCAACTGCGTCAACCTTTCCTCCTTTTCGAATGGCTTGGCCAACTCCGTAAGAATGTCTGCCAGGCGCTTTTCTGCCCGGGCAACATCTTCATAAGCTTCCGCCAATCGTCCTTCCAGGCTGTTGGCCACGTTCTCGACCACTCTGACCATCCCTTGCGGGTTGTCGGAATGATGAGCCGCATAGGCTCGCCGCCCTTTCAGGATGAAGCAAGGGCCATCGCTGGTGCCCGTGGGGATGGATACCGCGAGATCGAAGCCGGCAAACTGCCCAACCGACATCTCACCCGGCGAGGATTTCCAGTTCCCGAACTTCCGAGTTCTGGCCTTGGCCTCGCTGTAGTACCGCTGAAGCACCTCACCCGCGATTGATCGCTCGTGATAGCGTTTTCCATCAATCACCATGCCGAAGCGATTGCCTCGGATATCCTCACGATTGCCAATGTCAGCTTCGACCGCTTCGATCCGTTCCCGGATCTTCTCGATTCTGCCGGGCAAGGTCGCCGACTCCCGCTGGTTTGCCCATCGCTGGTTATCCCATTGCGATTTCAACAAGGAGAGCTTTGCGACTTCAGCATCGATGCCAGCCTTCTCCATCACCAGCGGATTTCCCGATGCCAGGGCTTTCACCTCGGCATAGGACAGTGCCGCCAACTCCACGTCCTCCGCACTGCGCATTCCTGTGTCCCCTCTCATGACCTGGGCGATGAACCGTGCCTTGGTTTCGAGGGTCTGCCAGATGTAGGCATCGAACGATGCCTCTGTGACATAACGGATGATCCGCACTTCCTCATTCAGGTTGCCCTGTCGAATGATGCGTCCCTCCCGCTGCTCCACATCAGCCGGCCGCCACGGAGCGTCCAGATGGTGCAACGCCGCCAGTCGGGTTTGGATATTGGTGCCTACCCCCATCTTCAGTGTGCTGCCCAGGAGGATTCGAATCCGCCCCTCCCTGACCGACTTGAACAACTCCGCCTTGGCGGAATCGCTGTCGTAGTCGTGAATGAACGCAATCTCCGTTCCCGGAACACCCATTTCGACGAGCTTTGCACGGATGACGTGATAGACACTGAACCGTCCATCGTCTGTCGGCGTACTGAGGTCACAAAACACCACCTGTGTTCCCCGGAACGCTGCGGACTCCCGCCATATCCCGAAGACATTGTCCGCACACTGACTGACCTTGCCGTCCTGAGCTTCCATGCTTGAGGCATCAACCAGCCGCATGTCCAATGCTGCCTTGCGGCCATCGTTGGTCACCGCCAGCATATTGTCTTCTTGGGGTGTTACTTCGCCGTTGCGTATTGCTTCCGCGCGGGCGACGAGCGTTGCCACAAACTCCTTCAGCTCGGCAGTCGGCTTGGCCGTCATGGTTTCCAGGCAGTACCGAGGCACCGGCAGTTTCAGCATGTCGGCAGTACGGATATCGGCCACTTCCCGGAACATGGTCATCAGCTCCGGTAAATTGACAAACCGCGCAAACCGCGTGTTCATACGGTAGCCACCGCCATCCGGCGACAGCTCCAGGGCAGTCACCGATTCCCCAAAATTCCCCGCCCACGTATCAAACTGCGACACATGATTGGAGCGTAACGTCACCGGCTGCAGATAGCGTTGCATGGTCCACATTTCGGCCATCGAGTTCGATACCGGTGTCCCGGTCGCGAATACCACTCCCGAACGACCGCCCTGCTTGTCCATCACATGGCGAGTCTTCACGAACATATCGAATGCTCGCTCCGAGTTGGAGTTCGGCAGACCTGCAACCCGCGTCATTTTGGTGAAGCGGTACAGGTTTTTGAAGTAATGCGCCTCGTCGATAAAAAGATAGTCGATGCCCAATTCCTCAAACGTGAGCATGTCGTCCTTTTTCGACTTGGCCGACAATTTCTCCAGCCTTGCGAGCCAGATCTTCTTGGCCCGTTCCAACTCTTTGACGATCCGATTCCCGCGCTTATTCGATTTCGAGGCCCGTATTGCGGACTCGATTTCATGGATTCGCGCCTCGATGAACGATTCCATAGCTTCGTCGCTCATCTTGATCCTCTCGAAAGAGGCATGGGTAATCAGCACGGCATCCCAGTCTCCGGTTGCAACCCGGGACAGCAACGTCCGGCGCTTGTCACCGACCAGGTCGTCCTTGCTTGCCATCAGGATGTTGGCACCCGGATAAGCCCGCAGAAACTCCGCCGCAAACTGCTCAAGCATGTGGTTGGGCACGACATAGCATGGCTTACTGGCCATACCGAGACGTCGCAACTCCATACCGCCGCAGATCATCGTCAGGGTCTTCCCCGCACCGACCACGTGGGCCAGTAGGGTATTCACTCCACCGGACACGATTCGCCAAATTGCGTCCTTCTGATGCCGATGAAGGTTGTACACCTCGGAAAACCCCGGCAAAGAGAGTCTTGAACCATCGAACTCCCTCAGCCTGACTGCATTGAACTGGTCGTTGTACATCCTGACCAACCGCTCGCACCGTTCGGAATCGGCGAATACCCAGGACCTGAATTTCTCCTTGAGCGCCTGCTGCTTTTCCCTCGCGGCAATGGTCTCCTCCGTGTTCACGAAATACCGGTCAGTGACCGGATCGCGATCCCGTATCGTAGGAACCATCTGGTTTAGCGTAACGACGAATAACTCGCCAGCAGTGATGCGTCCGGTACCGAAGGTTTGGGTCGATGCCACCGACCGCTCACCCTGCCATGGCACTTCAACATTCCACGCACCTGCCTCAGCACTGAACTCCACCGAGCAACCATCGCATTCCAGAAGATGATCAAGGAATGCTGCATAGTCGCGGGATGGAATCCATGTCGAGCCAATCCGGGCATCAATCTCACCCGGCCCCAGATCCGGCGGAATTACCGCCTTCAGTGTTTCGACGTTGCGGACATACTCACCACCGGCCGCTTCCGCCATTTCCAGCTTGCTGCGAACATTGCCGGAGAGATAAGCATCGGAGGTCTCCCATTGCGAGGAGTCCGGATTGAGGAAGATCAGACCGCGATCCGCCATGTCCGGGAGAAACTGCTCCCTCCCCTGCCCCAGCAAGGACTCCATCAACGTAACGTCGACTCGACCCCGCTCGTGCAGCGACACTATCAGCGCTTCCTCGGCTGACGCACACCGCTCGACCTTGCGGACAACACCCACCGTTCTTCGATGGAAAATGTCCGCCTTCTCCGCCGTGCCACCTTCCGGATCGTAGTTCTCCAGAGAAAGCAGCAATGGCAGATCTGGATCCCCTTTGAAGGCCAGTTTGTTGGCCTTCGCATGAAGATAGCCGTGCTTCGCCACAAAACCATCGTAGGCGACGTTCAGGGCGACCCGATATGCACCGAGTCGACCATCGTCCGCCGTGGCGTGCTGGATGTGCAGAAGTCTTCGTGCCGCGTCGCGGATCGCCATCAAACCGCGAATCCGCTTGGCTGCCGTTGCCGTCACCGAGGCATCGATCACCAGCAACTCTTGCCCTTCCGAGACAGCCAGACGGCCATCCGCTGTCAGGCAATAAGCCCCCGGCTTGACGAACTCCGGCGCCGAGACACGAATGTCCCGTTGCGCGGACAACGATGCCTCAACCACGCGTGGCATGTAGATGCCTTCGGGCAACCGGGAAATCCGCTCTGCCAAAGCCGCCCTGACATCGCCGTCGAAAATCGCCGCGTTGGCAAGCCCAAAGCCATTCGACTTCTGCCCCATGCGACCGATCAGCATCTCCGGATTCTGGACATACCAGCTCGACACAAACAAACGCCGGTAACCATCACACATGACGTCCGGGGCTTCCATCACAGCGATCCAGTCGTCGGTAGCCTTCTCACCCTCCACCAATTTCTGAAGGAAGACGATATCGGTCGTGACTTCTGTGTTGGCAATGTGCGAAAAAGTCCCGGAAGGCAGACGAATCGCGCCGACGAATCTGGCCCGAGCACTGATGTGGCGTCGAGCCTGGTCGTCCCATTTATCGAGCGTTCCGGCGGACGTGATGAACGCCACCAATCCACCCGGCCGAGCCACATCCAAAGCGCGACCGAAGAAATAGTCGTGGATGAGGAAGTTTGCATACGGCACATTCCGGTCATCCGGCACCTGATAGTTCCCGAAGGGAACATTCGAGATCACCAGATCGAACCAGTCCTTCGGCAGTCGGGCCTTTTCAAAACCGACCGTGAGTGTCCGAACGCCGTGATGCCCATAGAGGCGCGACAGGATGCGGGACGATACGCGGTCAATTTCGATGGCGGTCAGTTCCGAGGTTTCAGCCAGATCTTTCGGCATGGCCCCGATGAAATAACCAACGCCAGCAGACGGCTCAAGAACACGGCCGCCCCGAAAGCCCATCCGGCGAACTGCTTCCCAGATTGCCTCGATCACGAAAACTTCCGTGAAGTGGGCATTGACGACACTACCCTTGGCGCTTTCGTAGTCCTCGCCCAGTATTTCTGGCATGGATTGGGCTCTCGCCTTCCACGCCGGATCTTCCTGATCAGGATTGAATGCCTTCGGAATACCGCCCCATCCGGTGTAACGGTTAAGGATGGCGCACTCATCGTCGGAAGGATGACGGCTCTCCGCTTCCAGCCTCGACAGCAGCGCAATTGCCGCCAGGTTCGCTTCGAACTTGGCAACGTCGCCGCGAAGCATCGAGTGCAATGCCGAATCAAGTTGAGGCCATAGATCCCGCACCTTCCTTGGCATCCCCACTTCCGGGCGACATGCCGTCTCGACCAACTGAGGCAGTTCCTCTGCGTCGACTTCGCCTATCTGTGCGATGCCATGTACCGGATCGATGGATGGAAAAACGATGATCTCCGCCGTCCGGAAAAGCCCTGATACTTGCTGGGGAGGATCATCCGGGGCGAAGCCCGGTAGCCACATCGTGGCTTCTGCGAGTTTCTTGAGTTTCACGTGTATCTCCTGAAAAACCGGAGACACGTGTCCCCTCCGGGATGTGTCCCCGGAAGGGTTAAATAGATGGCTCTCTGCGATGAAGCGCCGACTCTCGTCGGGTTCAACCAGACTTCTTGCTACAGTGCTGCGTTGGGCCTCTGTGAAATCCGAGACCGTCGGCGTCCTGATGATGAAAAATCAATTCACGCCGCGTGGCGCAATTGCTTTCTGGGCAAGCCGTGGCGATACGCCTTTCGGAATTTCGACACGACGCCAGCCAATGGCTTCGATTCCAAGACCAAACGGCTTGTCCACGCACAACTGCGACGCGTAACGGTTTTTGCGCCGACCGCGTTGATTTCTTCCTCGATGAAAGAAATCAGCAGCTCGTCCAATGCGTCCAGCTGCATTGACGACGCAGTAATGCAGCGCTCGGGCGTCAGGCCGTAACCGGATACAAACTCGGCGCGACTAAGGTTGGCGAGATCGCAATCCTCATCGACCTGTTGAACCGGATAGGTCACAACGGCCAGCTTGGAGATTTCAACCTCCTTGACGGCCACGCGAACCAAGCCGCATTCCAGCAATGGGTGCATCCATTCAGTTCGTTCCCGCAGGTTCATCGACGCGCGATCCCCATACCGAAACGATTCGAACGAAAGGCCGTGTTGCTGGAACATTCTTGCCGTTGCTTCCAGCGCACTGATCACCATCTCCAGTTCTGAATCGTAGGACTCCTGGAGATATGCTTCGTATCTGACATCGGCATCGACTTCCCCGGACTGGACGAGATTGGAAAACTCCTTTTCATCCAGCCAAGAATCAAGATCGACGTAAAACAGGCGGTGCTCCATACTCGGAAGCCAGTTACCTACTCCCATGGTGTTTCTCCTTGAAATGGCAGAGACACCTTTGCCCTTGCGGGAGATGTCCCCGCTAGGGTTATGGCCAGTTGGCCGAGAAGTGTTACAACTGTTCCGCCTTGGCCTGGGCGCACAGGTACAGCAGGCAACTTGAATTACGCGGTCCCCACCAGCGTCGCCACCGGGTGATAACCTTTGCCTTCTGATCTGAGGGAAGTCCGTAAAAACTTGCCCGCGCAACACGCCACCATTTCGCGACGAACTTCCGGCGCTCCATTTCGACGGTATCAGCCAGCGAGGATCGCTTGGCCATGACCTCGTCCACCGACGGTTGCAGGGCTGCGACCTGGTCGGCAAACAGGGGCAATGATTCCCGCTCGGAACGTTGCTTTCGCAGCACTGCCGAACGCTTTCTGGGCGTATCTCTAAATCCTTCGTATCGGGGATAGCGATCGAACATCATCACGCATCCCCCATCGAGAGTTCCTGGTTGCCCTTCATCAGTCCAAGATGGACCAGGTAACGCTTCAGGCCATCCAGATCATGCTTGTGCCGCATCCATCCATCCTCGAAAATCTCGAATCCCTTGATCTCGAAAATGGAACGGTCGCGGACATTGCGAACATCGGCATAGAACTCGCCGCGTTCGTCCAGGTTAATGAAGTACCGATAGACGGTACTCCTGAAAAGTTGAGTCATGACGCCTCCATACAAAATACGGAAGACGCCAAATCTCCACGCTGGAGGCTGACGCCCCCGCGGGGTTATAAAAATTGCTGTTTGTTTCGAGCGGCCAGCTACCGCCTTTCTAGCGCTCCCCTAAGGGCAGCACCGGAATTCGCTTTCCGCAATGGGCTCGCATCACATAGCAAGGAACCCATTCTGGAAAACCCGGCGTTGCCGCCGGGGAAAAGCCCTGCTTTCATCCACGCTTGCTGCCGCGCTTACCACCGCGCTTGCGTTTCGGAAAGCCAAACCGGGCCCATGCCTCAGGATCGACGGGAAGCGGTGTCGTCCGAGCATTTTTGAGATTCACGAATACTCCGTGATAGGAAACCTGCCCATAGCGAAACAACTCCCACAGCAGATTTAAGGCGTACAGCGATACGCCGCGATTCACGAACAGCGACTGTTTTTCCAGCGCATCGGCAAGCGAGCATGAGGGCGTATCGTCGTCGGCTTCCTGCGTTTCGTCCGCAATCTCCGGGAGAAGATCCACGGCATGAGGAAGCCGATCCACGTTGGGCTTGGCCCAGCGTGCCGGTACTTGACCGAGAACGACCTGACCATCATGCAAACGGTTGCCCAGGTCGAGCCAATACCCGCCTCCGCCACGCGCCACCGAATCCAGAATCGCTTTTCTGGCCTGGCGATTGTCCACGCAGCCGATCGCAAGATCAGTGCGCAAACTCTCGCTGGCCGTCAAGCGCCGGGTTTCCGCCCGCCACCCCGTGCCCATCGCCATGTTGATGCGATTGACGAGCACCGTGGCTTTCGGCAACCCGACATCGGACGGATAAAACATCTGCCGCCCGACATTGGCTTCCGACACCTGGTCGCTATCGATCACGGTCACGTCCAGTCCGCCGGGATGCCCCAAAGCGATCATGGCCGTATGCAGTTGGGCCAGTCCCATCAGCATCTGAGATCCAGTTCCGCCGGCGCCGATGACCGATACACGAACCTCCCGTGTAAGAAGTTCAGCAGAAAGATGATGGATAGCCATCGCGTCCTCCTATCTGTCCATTCATGCCGGTCGAATCAAACGCCAAGGGCAAAAAGAGCCCGTTGGCGCAGAGACGAAATGCCGTCGAACACTGACTGCGATCACAATTACCAACGACTCCTGCTATCTTGAATTCGCCCCGGTCGTCACGATCGTCCTCGGTCGAGAAGAACGCCGATAGCTGTCCATGAGAGTGCAGATCCACCACCAAATGCTCGTCTTCATTGAGCGCCGGTCGCGTGTAGCGCACGTGGCTGCATCCTGAGGACACTTCCCACGGGAATACCAGCCGCATCTCGCCTGTGGTCGCATTCCACACGATCCAGCCGACGCATTCCTGCGGACACCGATCGACGGCATACCGAAAGAAGTCGACGACCAGATTCCGTGGAATCTTGCCGAAGGTCAGCGATAGCTCCCGCCCAATACAGCCATAGGGCATGGGAACGCTCTTCTGATGAGCCAGTGGAACCCGCAGATACAGCCAGGGGCGCCGCGCTTCCAGCCACAGGCCGTCGCCGGTCACAAGAAAGCGGTGGCCATTGTCGGTCAGGGGTGTGAATCCACCATAGCGAGGCACCGTAACGACCGGCGCCGACTGTTGCAAGGCGATATCTCTCGCATCCATTTATGCCTCCGCTTCCAGTACGGCCGCCTCGAAGGCCTCCCGTAACGTCCATCCCGTAGAAACGAGTGAGCGTGTTGGAAAACGCGTTAATCGACCGTCCAGCAGATCCCGCCACAAGGCAAACGGACCAGCCCGATAACGGGTTAGCCCCTTGGGCGTATGGATGTTCGGATGCGTGAAGTACGAGCGGAAGAAGGCTTCCTCCCAGGCTTCGCTTTGATGTACCTGATTCCCTTTCGGCAACCGGGCACTACCTACGCAGATATTCCCCGTGCTCCAGACGTTGAAGAATGGTGCGACGAACAGCGGTGTATCGGCATCGGGACGTTGCCGTCCCTTGTACGCAAACACCTTCCATGCCTTGGTGGTGACCACAAAGACCAGCCCCGGACAAGGAACACGGCCGGTGCGAGCCCCTAGCTCCTTGCAGTCGAACCAGACCTGCCGCGCTTGGGGTTTGCTGAACCAGACGAAGAATCCCGATCCTTCCGCGAGTACATGCGCTGGCTTGAGTGCCGGGCGCAGCATCGTCTCGGGATCGAGAATCCGCATCAGGGAAAGCAGTCCGGATTTACTGGCCGGAACACCTGCCTGAATGATCGGTCGATCTTCGCTATCGGTCTCGACGTCATGCACCGAGACAAATACCGGCTTTCGGCTGGCGTCCTGATAGACCAGAACGGCGTTGGTCAGCCGGTAAGACTGATTACTTGAAAACGTACTGACATTGATCGCCATGGCGACCTCCTTAGAAAAATGCGGAGGCGTGCCTTGCCCCTGCGGGCGCGACAGCACCCCCGCAGGGTTATTAAACTCACAGTGGTTCGGCGATCTGTGTGATCAACCGATCCAGTGACGACAACATCTTCAAACCCAGCCCGGTCTTTTGCAGCCAGACGTAGAACCCCTCAGGATCGAGCGGTACAGCCTGTGCTCCATAGAGATCGGTGTAGCCATCGCTGGCGCAGTTCGCGTATTCGATAAAGTCGTCGAACACACGATCCACCGGGTCTTCGGCATCCCACTTCAGGTAGGCCCCGAAATAGACGCACTCGACATCGAGCCCTTCCAGCCCCGGTAGTTGTCCTCCATCCGCCACCAGCCGCTCGATGTCGAGCAGCGTCGATGCGAGTGAAGCCACCTCCACGCTGGCATGGGTCAGTCCCGACAAGGCGACCTCATCCAGAACTGGCCTCGGGTCGATGACCCATGCGGGGAAATGCCCGTCATACCAGTCTGGAGAAATCGATTCCGCCATATCCTCGGCGGTCATACCCAGTGCCGTCATTTCCTCCAGCCAATCCGCCTGATCGCTACTGCCTTGCCAGTGGATGTACTCGCATAAATGGCGAGCTGACTCGGGAGTCAGAACATAGAGGGTTCGACCGGAAGCGCGATGCAGCCAGTACAGGGCCGTCTCGCCCAAGCCAGGGCATGCCGCCTCGATCCGGGTCAGGCGACCCTTCATGGATAACCACTCGACCTGCTCGGACTGAATTGCCCAATACCACTGGTCATCCGCTTCCGATGCATCCGGAAAGAGTGCCCCGTAGCTGAGTGCCGCCGAGCTGGTCGCCACCAATACTTCGAAAGCAAAGTGCTGTAGTTGTCCCACTTGGCGATTGATCCAGCCATGTAAGGCCTGTTGCACCAGCAATGGCGGCAGTCCGGATGCCTCTTCCTGTAGTTCCCCGGTTTCCAGCCAGCGCAAGGCCAGCGAAGACCATCGACGAACATCCAGGCAGGGATCGAGACTGACCGTGAGACCGGCGCCAAACCTCGGTAGACTCAAAGGATCAGGGGTTGTACGGAAGCGAGCACCTGACAGCGTTCGCCGTGTGCGACGGGCCCTTGGGACCGCTGCACCAAGCGTTGCAAGGCTTGTACGCATCGTTTCATCTCCTCGTGATCGAAGGCAGGAATCCCGGTCGGGATCCCCGCTTCAAAGTGCGAGAAGTCGCCATCGGCAGCGGCTTGCAGCCGTTCCTTGAGCGACACCATGGCCTAACCCCGCCGAATCACTGGCGGAAGCCAGCGATCGAACCACCCAATGAATCGCCGCAAGGCGATGTTCAGATGATCGACCGTCGAGATACCCACCGACCGTGGTTCAACATAGGTCAGCCCGTCATCCCGCCGACGCACCACCATCCCGGAGGATCGTGACGAATCGGCACGCACCGCACCCTTGGTTCCGACTGCTCGCCGGAAGGTATAGATGAGGCGTTCCCCCTTCTGCTCCGGCCCCTCGATGGAGGCCGTCGTGATCTCGGGGTAGGTGGCTGAATAGACATCCCGAACCTGCTCCGGAGACAACTCACTTCCCGGGTCGGGCAAGGTGATGCCGTTGTAGGCAAACGAACGAAGCAGCTTTTGAACGGTAATGGTCATGACCGCCTCCTCATGCGAAAAGGTTGTCTTCGACCTGTCCGCCCACTACTTCGGGTGTCTCGGTCTCGTCATCATCGTCGTCGGCCGCCGGCGTCATCTTGGCAGGAGCGCTTTTCCTGATCGCGCCTTCCGCCTTCTTGCTGGCATCTTTCTTCGCCGCTTCAAGAATGTTTCGGGTCGCTTCCAGTTGCTCCGCCAAGGATTGGTGCTCTTCGGCATAGCTTTGGAGCAAACCGACAAACTGCGCATCCAACTCCTCTGCCGTCCCAGTCAGTACCAATGGGATTGCCAGCGCTTCGGCATCCTTGGCATCCTTGGGCGTTGGCCTCACCGTGACGGTGATAGCCCCTTCCCGACCGGACGACAACGTGACCGCCAGCGCCGCGCAGCCATTCAACAACGATTTAAGTTCCTGAAAAAACATGGTGGTACCTCAAATAGAAAATGCAGGCACACCACGACCCTTGCGGGGATCGTGGTCCCCGCGTTGGGTTGAATGAAACAGGTTTATTCGACGTTGAAGCGCATGGAGCGCGGCACCTTGCCCTCGTAGGGGAAGGACGCCACGTTCAGCAGCGACTTGACGATCTCGTCCTTCTTGCCGCTCATGGCCTTGGCAAATGCTCCGCCCATGGTGGCTTTCAGTCCGATTTCGTCGCACATCGCCTCAATCTCGCTCTTGGTGAGCAGCTTCAGGAAGTCCTCGCAGAGCTTCCAGTGCCGCGCCAGATCGATATCGAGGTATTTGAGGAGTTGAACCAGGGTTTTCTCCTCTATGCCATCGGCCGCCGATGCCGCCAGCCCAAGGAACATCTTTTCCCGGACCGCGTCATCCGACTTCGCGATAACCTTTGCCGCCTCGTCGGTCTTGAACGTGAAGCTCGCATAGTCCTGCTTCACGAGCGCGCTCAAGGCCTTGGTCAGCTTGGTATCGCTGATATGCCGGGCATTGCCTGACAGCGAAAGCGCAATGAGCACCGTGAGATTGCTCTCGCGGTTCGTCATCAACTCCCGCCGCAGCGCTTTGCGCCACACCTCTAGCCGATAGTCCTTGACCCTTTGCGAATCCTGGACCTTGGCCTCAGCTTTGGCATCCGACTTGACTGCCGACTTTGATGTCGAAACCGTCTTGCCGGATCCATCCTTACTCGAACTTGCCGCAGGGGCGTTCTTCTCCTTTTCTGCCTTGATGCGCGCAGCCACCTTTTTGGCATTGCATGTCGCATCGAAACACAGATCGGGATAAACATTCCCCAGCTTGCCCGGCACTGCAGAAATCGCGGCGCCGAAGTTCTTGCAGGCTCGACAGGCTTTCGCCTGCTCTTCACCGACTCCAGTGTCGCCCTCTGCCACGAGCCGCAGAAGCGTAAAGTTCTCTCCCGGACGAACAATCCGAGTGGTCGGATATTCGTCGCTTAGAGATGCCTTTTTGGCGTCAAGTGAAGCTTCGGTCTTCGCATCGAAACATGACCCGTGGGTGCAGTGTCCAGATGCAATCGCTTCACCGAAGAGCGCCTGCTGATTGCCAGAATTATGCTGGCATCCAGCGCACTCACCCCTGTCGAAAATGGCGCTTCCCAACGACCGCGAGATTTGCTCAAGCTGCCCGCGAAACTGGACAACCGTTGACAGCGTGGCCTGGGAGAGAAGCCTCTCCAGAACCGCATCCTGCTTGTCTCGCGTCACTGCGGCCAGGAGTTCGGCATGGCCCAACTGAATTCGCCGCTCGGACAAGGCCCTGCGGACCTTTTCGGAACAGTTCATCAGCGCAAGTCGTTTGTCGAGTGTCGTCCGTGACCAACCTAGACGACGTGCTGTTTCGTCCCGATCACCCTGGCAACGACCGAGAATCTTGGCCGCAGCTTCAGCTTCTTCGGTCGGGCTCATGTTGGCCCGCTGGACATTTTCTATCAGCGCGGCCTCATCTGCCTCGCCATCATCCAGATCGCGAACAAGGGCCGGGATCTCATACTCATCCCCGAACACTTTCTTCGCCGCACGCCAACGGCGTTCACCAGCAACGATCTCGTACCGTCCCGTCTCACGCGGACGAACCAGGATCGCCTGAAGTACGCCTTTGGATTTCACTGACTCCTCAAGCTCCGCCATCTCGGATGGATCGAAGTAACCGCGTGGGTTGCGGCCGGGGAAAATACTCCCGACCTTGATTGATGCTTGCAGCTGCATTTGTGCCTCCAATTGAAAAGGCGGGCAGCCGCATCCCCTTGCGGGATATTGACTGTCCCGCCGGTGGGTTAGTGTGTGTGGCGTTGCCGATATCGTTCCAGCACCCGTTCCTGAATTTCCTCGGGATTGATGCCAAATAGACGACAGCACGCCAGATAAGAAAATGCGTTCGACCGATCCTTCGGCGACAGCATCCATTCGAGAATATCTGCCCGCGTTGCAGCGGATACCCTCAAATCAAACAAGTCATGCAGCGACTTTTCCAGCAGATGCCCGTGCAGCCTGATGATGTCATCCTCAGTCCACTCGATATCTCCGCTTATATCCGCTACACCACCTGCGATGACTGGCGCCTGAGGTCGGAGCGTTTGCTCGTCTTCCATGCGCATGGCCGTCTCCGATATTGAGCGCCGGTGCCCTCGGTACAGAATGAGGACATCGGCACGCTTCTCAGACCGATTTTTCGTCGGTCTTAAGAAGCCGGAACGGCTCAACTTCGAGCCGGTAGCCATTGCTTTCAACGACACTCAGGAGCTTGCTTCGCGCCAGAGTCACTGCCCCATCATCGTCCTTGGTCATGGACAACTCGCGGACACCTTCAAGCACATGGACGGCACGAGCACAAATCAGAACCGCACCGAACTCGGTAGGCCCCAGTACGCTCATTTCCCTTCCTCCCCGAAAATGTCATTTGCCGAGGAAGATGCGTTGGTCAACGCTGCCTTGCGGCTACGATAGGCACGGAGCAACTGTTCAAGCTCGCCACCTTCGAAGGAGCCTTCCGCCCGGACATACATTTCGTCCAACTCATCGACAGATGCTGCCTTGCCGAGGCTGGTCAGCATGTCATCAAGCGGCTTCCCGGAACCATCGCGACTACGACCTGAGTCCTTGTCGCCAGGACCCTGACCGCTCGAACCCTGATCACCCGATTCATCTTCGATGATCGGTGCCCAAGAGCCATCGATAGCCTCGGCTATCCCAATGTTCTGGGTTTCGCCACGCTCATTCAACTCATCCATGGCAAGGGCCATAGCAAGCTCAGGCGATTTCGGCAGCAGATTGCACAGGCGGCGGATCACCGTCTTGAGGCCCATTGGAACAAAATGCGTGTCCCACGGGCTCTCCTTCCGGTATTTCTTGGCCATCTGATAGCCCCGGGAGTTATCCCGTACCTGCTCGATCTGCTCCTTCGACATGGCGTGGAAGGTGCGAGTGCCATCCTTGAAGACAGCAACGGCGTAGAAACCTACGATTACTCCCCTCTCCTCGTCTCCAGCCGGAAAGCCGTTCTTCTTCAACGGCTCATGCATCAACGAGCGATTCAGGCCGAGCACGATGTCGAACTTGTCGTTCATACGTACCTCGTGACCATAGATGTCCTGCACGATCCCGCTGTTGCGAGCAAGCTTCATGAGGCCCTGGTAGCCAGGAATCAGCTGACACTGGCTGCCAAAGGGTACGAGGTGGGCTTCTCCCATCAGGCCGACTTCAAGTCCGAGCTGACTGGACTGGATGACCGCCGCAAAAACGCTACGCGGATCCGTTTCAGACAGCTTCGGGTTCATACGAAAAGCAGTCAGTGCGATCCGTACCATGCGGTCCGGGCTCAGGTGCTTGGGCAGCGCACGGGCAATTTCACCCTTGAACTGTTCCAGCATGGCCGGAAATGGCACTACGTTGGTTGCATTTCCCTGACGAGACTTCTGGATGTTGCGCAAGGTTTGAGACATGGTTTTCTCCAAAGAAAAATGGCGGAGACACCATGCCTCCCGGAGCGGGGACTGGTATCCCCGCCGGGGTTAATGAACTACACAGAACCGCCGATCAGGCGGCGTCCAACTCGAAAGCTTCGGCGTTGGCTGCCCAGCGCGGTAACGAGATCAATTCGATCTCGCCACCAGGCTGGTAGGCCGGCCAGCTTCCAGACTCCTGGCACCACTTCAGTAATTGAAGTGCGGCCCGGTACTTCTTACGACCGACCTCGATGACTTCGGGATCGGCGCGATAGACCGCCACAGCATGCGGCGCCTCTTTTTCCACGGCGACAAACAGGAACGGAAGCTCCATTCCGGTCACGGCCCTGATCCCGTCGACGTAGAACGCCGCCTGGATGTCGTAGCCGAAGTTCGCAATCGAACGTGAAAAACCGCCACTGCTGGCATCGACACAGGTCTTGAGATCAACGATAGCTTCACCGTTGAACCAGTCCGGTCGACATTTGCAACTCAGTCCTGTGTTCGCATCTGTCCAGAATGCAGACAGTTCAGCATCCCCCTGCCTGAGCAGTTTTACTGCACCCGGGTGGGAATGCACGGCGGAACGAACTTGGTTGAGCGTGTCCATCTCCTCTGAGGTAATCAGCATCTTTCCCTGATTAGCCTCTTCGAAGCGTGCCGCCGCCTCCTTGCCTTCCTTGGTGCGACGGTCAAACTTCTCTGCCACCACAAATTCGTCGGCAAAGCGCTCTTGTTCGAGCACAAATGTATGAACTGCGGTCCCAAACGCCATCGCCGGTGTCGGTGTATGCGGATGGTCAAGATACTCGCGAAGATGGGCCGGGCTCTTCAGCATCTTGACGATGCCCGAGTGGCCGATGGCTCTGTCCGCGTGATACTGCGTGGCCGGCATGAGTAGCAGGCCGGGATGATTCAGTTTCATTGTGCCTCCAGTATGAAATGCCGGAAGCACCGACCCGTACCGGGGCGATATCCCCGGCTGGGTTGGTAGATGCTGTTTGTTTCGAGCGGCCAGCTACCGCTAGTTAATCGGGCGGATAACCGCTCGATCAAATGCTGCTTTCCGCATTGCGCTCATGGAACGCACTCGGGAAAGCCCCGGAATACCGGGGCGTGGTTCATTCAACCTTTCGGGTTTGCTTTGACAGAACCAGAGCTTTTCGGAGCATGTCGCGAGTTTCCGGGTCGGTACGCCCTGCCTTGAGCCTCTGATAAAGATCACAGGCAAAAGCCATCGGTAGCGGGTCGAAGAGTCGAACGATAAATGGATTGGATTTCACGATTTTCTCCTGAGGTTGGTTGAGCAGCCACAGCGAAAATCACTCCTGGCCTGGAGCGATCCCCGCAGGACAAAGAGCTCTAGGTAGAAAGCGCTTTGTCCTGCGGGGTATCCCCCACAGGCAGTACTGCACTTCATATCCCAAGTGCGCGAACGATTGGGCGGCTGATGATCCAGCCTGTGATGCAGCAAGCAAGAAGAACGAGTTCCATGAGAGATGCCTCCAAAAAAAAGCGGGGGCATCTCTCCCCTAATGCGGAGGCGATGCCCCCGCATGGGGATGAAAGTTCAGGCGATTACTTCAAAGGAAGCATCACCATTTTTTCCGGAATCAGCTTCGATTCCATTCCGACGCATGTACGCAGGAATGTCGTACTGCCGCCAGTCAGTTGTTTTCTCCTCGACCAGATCGGGTGTTGCCGACCGTTCTGGGATTCGGTTGAAAAAGACCTTCATGCCTTCTGCAACTGATCGGAGAAATGACAGAATTAAATGAAGCCCCGCCAGCATGGCCAGGACGAGAATTACGCGTTCCATGAACAGACCTCCTGATGTGAATGGGGGCTGACTCCCGACCGGGGAGGGTGACCTCCCGGTTGGGAAAAGATGAAACGAATTTCTCAGAACGGCTCCATATCCGGCACATCATCGAAGGCCGGGCCGATCGCCTGGGCAGGCTTGGCGCCACCGTTTGCACTGCGCTTGGCTTGACCAGACGGCTGCGCGTCCTTCTCAGACGGGCGAGACCCCAGCATCTGCATCTCGCTGGCGATGATCTCGACCACGTAGCGATCCTGACCCTCCTTATCCTGCCATTTGCGGGTCTGGATGCGACCTTCGACGTAGATAGGCGAGCCTTTCTTGAGGTACTCGCCAACGACCTCGGCCATGCGATTGAAGAAAACGATCCGGTGCCATTCGGTAGTTTCCTTGCGCTCACCGGACGACTTGTCCTTGTACGTCTCCGTCGTCGCGATTCTGATCGTAGCGATCGCTTCGCGATTTTGGGTATAGCGAACCTCGGGATCGGCCCCTAGATGGCCGATGAGGGTGACTCTGTTTAATGATGCCATGTTGCCTCCTGACAATAATGGCAGGTAGGCCGCCGTATCCTGACGGGGCTGCCCCGCCGGGGTTTAGAAAAATGCTGTTTGTGAAGAAGGCCAGCTACCTTCACTTCGACCGCTATAAGCGGAACGAAAGATGGCTGAATTCTGTGCTGAGCCTTTCGTTGCGTGATGTCGAAATGCGTTCTTTTCGGTCACATTTCGAACTTCGGCATTGATGTCCAATGGATACGCTCCCCTTGATCGACACAACAGGAGACCTCAAATGGCGCAGAAGCAGCGGAACGTATCCACGCAAATACCATCAGTCAGACAGGACAACAGCCGACCATTCCTCACGCAGAAGGCTTTGCTCAATTCGCTTCACGCCCAGCAGATATTCGACCGCGGCTATGAGATGTGCGCCAACGCACTATTTTCATTGAGCGTGGTGTTGCGATTCATAGGAACAGAAGAACAAGCACAGGAAGTCGATGCGATGGTCGACGCACTGATCAACCAGGCCTTGGAAGACATTCACAAGGAATCGCTCCGACTCAAGGAGATCGCCGAGAGCAACGGCATAGAAACCACGATCGGCTACACCAGCGCCAAAGCGGTCGATGTTCAAATTACCTCGCCGCGCTCGATCAAGTTTCTGGCAATCATTCGAGAATTCGACGGCATGATGGCCAACATGGACGCCCTCTGGCTCTCATGCGTCATCACGGACACACAATACGCACGCGGGGTCTATGAATGGAAGCGACGAATTCTTCGCCTTGCCGGCCAGATCAGACAAATAGCCACCCGTGCGGTTCTGGCTGCGCGCAGGAAAGAAACGGCCGAAATTGCAGCCGAGCCCAGCGAACCTCAACTCGCTGAAGTTGAGAAGCAGGCGACAGCAGTCGCCAAGAAGGAGATCATCGAAGCAGAGTAAGTGGACCTCAACCCATTCCAAGAACGAGCGGTTAGCACCAACGGACACTGCACTGTTCTTGCCTGCCCAGGATCAGGAAAAACTCGTGTTCTCGCAGAGCGGGCTGCCAGACTGCTGAATAGTCATGAACGCGGGCGCCTTTGTGCCGTGACGTTCACTCGTGATGCTGCCAACGAACTGAAATCAAGGATCCTTTCTGCCTGCGGTCAGGCAGCCGCTGTCAGGCTCGCTATTGGCACATTTCATTCCATTGCTCTGTCACAGATTCGCAGGCAGAGCAGCAACACCTTGGGGCGACTGATATCCGACGGAGAACGCCTCTCTCTGATCCGTCGATGCTGGCAGCAGCATGCGAAACGACTTCCATTGGAAAGCGTGATTCAGGCAATCGACACAGCAAAGTCTCGCGTCCAATGGTATCCGACAGGGAAGCCCGAGATCGAAGCCGCAGTCATCGCATATTCCGACATCCTCAAAGCTGAAGGTGCGATGGATTTCGCTGACATTACCCTGCAAGCCGTCCGTGAGATCAATTCAGACGCCATGCCACCCCTGTCGATTCGATGGCTGCTGGTTGACGAAGCTCAGGATATGGACGAAGTGCAGCTTGAATGGGTGAAGGCACACGGCAGTCGCGGAGTCGAAATCACACTCGTGGGCGATGATGACCAGAGCCTCTACACTTTTCGCCATGCGCTTGGCTATCCTGGCCTGAAACGCATATCGGATCACCTGTCGTCGGCGATGTTGCCGCTCCCAGTGAACTACCGGTGCGCTGAAAACATCCTCGACCATGCCGTCAAGCTGATCAACCACAACAAGGAACGTGCACACAAGGAAATCGAGTCCGCACGAAAAGTAACTGGTGAAGTAACCGTGTTGCGGCTTTCAGACCGGTGGAGCGAAGCTGACGAGATCGCGGCACGCATTCAATCCACCCGGCTATCGGAGCAATGGGCGGTTCTCGCCAGAACAAATCGAATACTTGACCACGTGGAGATCGCCTTCACGGACATAGGGCTTCCTTACTATCGCGTAGGCGGCAAAAGCGTGTGGGACAAAACCGTCGGCAGCACATATCTTGGCTTGCTCCGAACGGTATGTGACCGAAGCTGGACGGGCGTGAGCAACGCTCTGTTCTTTGCCGGCATGGATTCAGCCGTGGTCAATAAGTTGTCTGACATCCAAGGTCCGACCTGTCATGATCGGCTCGACCAAATCGTAACCAAGCTCGATCAACTCGGAGGCACAGAGTCTGACATTTCATTGATATCCAATCTCCGGCGTGGGTTACGGGCATGGGAAGATCAGGAACTCAAGGGGCGATCCTCGTTGGTTGCCCATGCGGTGGCAGCGTGGCTAGCAGACCGAATGACAGAGGAACAGGCTTCACTTCTGCATCGCTTGGAAGGCATTCTCTGCAAGCTGAATGGTCGACTTGTGAACCGACTGATGCACACGTCCTCTCGAACCGCCAAGCCCGGTGACGGTACCGCGATCATGACGCTCCATGCTGCCAAGGGGCTGGAATTCGACAACGTATGGATTCTCGGTGCCGAAGAAGGCAACTTGCCTCACACAGACTCATCGCCAGAAGAGGAGCGGCGACTGTTCTACGTGGGTATGACCCGGGCGAAAAGCTGTTTGACCATCAGCAGCGCATCAGACGAAGGCCAGGTATCGAGGTTTCTCAAGGAGTCAGGGTTAATAAATTCAACCAATGACATGTAGCTTTGCATTGGCACTACGGGCGATTGGCTGGCTTTACTGGAAACCATTTCTCGACCTCCCTTAATCTCTTCGTTCCAAAATTCCGGATGCCATAGAGCTCATTTTTTTGGTACGCATCGACAACCTTCTCTACGGTCAGCAGGCCCTGCGCTTGGAGCAACCTCAACGTTTGTGGGGTGAGTTTTACGAATGGGTTATCACTTTTGTGTACCCGTTCCTTTTGATGGAGTCGTGCTATCCGGTCTTTGACATTGTCGCCTGACATTTTGAACATGCGGCCAATGGCAGCGTAGGACAGCCCTGACCTCCGAGCAGCAGCAATCTGCTGGTCGCGCCGGTCACGGGCAGAACGATCTTTCGATATCTGATCAAGTGGATCTGACATGCTCAAAGGCTCCAGCGCCACCGTAGCAGAACACATTGGCGATGAGTTTCAAATTACGTCCTTTTTGGATCGATTTCGGAATTCCGGCTGGGCGTTTGCAAGCTGTAATTGTCGATACTCCTCAATAGCCAGGAATCGATAATGAATGATCCAACAATCCTCAAACGACTTATTCGCCGCGATGAGCTGCTGAAGCTAATTCCGATGTCCGACGCCACGATCTACCAGTTAGAAAAGGCAGGCAAGTTTCCCAAGCGATTTCACCTCACTCCTCGATGCGCCGTATGGGATCTCGAAGAAATCGAAACTTGGATCGCGGAGCGCAGAGCTGCACTGATCAAACCAGCACCGCCGCCGAATGTTCGTCAGCGCAAATTCAGGCCGGTTCGTTGAGGTACGGCGCGGACTCAAGCAGCGAACCGAGGGGCGCAACTCAAGCGGCTGCCCGATTTAGAACCGGGATAACGCTTGTACCCGCAATCCATCCATCAACCATGTCCGCCCACTGCTGAAGCATGTCTTTCCTCTGCTCAGCGTATTCCGCTTTGTTATAGATAGCGCGAACACCCTTCTGCTCGTGAGCAAGACATTTTTCAATCCAATCTGTGTTGAAACCAGCCTCATGCAGAAGCGTCGACGCGGTTCGACGAAGATCGTGAACAGTGAAGTCTTCCAGCAGTAGATCTTTCTCCTTGGTCTGTCCGACCGTAACGGTAATCACACGGTTCAATGTGTTGTTGGACATACCTTTGTCACCTTCATACCGAGATGGCAGCAAAAATTTGGATCCACCTGCACAAGTCTTCAAGGCAATCATGATGTCCATGGCTTGCTGAGACAGATAGACAACATGCGCGCGCCTAGCTTTCATCCGTACCGCAGGTATGGTCCATTTTGCGCCAACAAAATCAACCTCATCCCAAGTTGCATTCAGAAGCTCCCCTTTCCGTACCATGGTCAGCAACACGAGCCGGAGGGCGAGCCTGATGGTAGGCAGGGTCGGAACGCGATCCAGCTCCCGGAAGAAGACCTTGATCTCATCCGGTGACAATGCGCGATCTTTCGGCTTGAAGGTGGCAATCGCAGATGCTTTTACGTCATCGGCCGGATTTGGGACCTTGTGACCACGCTCGATAGCGAAACGGAAAACCTGGCTGACGATTTCCCGAACGTGGACTGCTGTAGCCGGAGCGTTTCGGCTGGTTTTGATTTTCTCGCAATGTGCCCGAAGATCCTCTGAAGTAATTTCCTTCAATAGCCGGCGACCAAAGATAGGCGTGATATCGCGGTCAACGATGCTCTTCCGCATGGCCTTGGTACTTTCGGCCATTCGATTATCGTTAAGCCAGAGATTCGTGAATTCGCCAAACGTCTTGGCCTCTTTCGTCTTTTGAAGAGCCCGCTGCTTTTCCTTTGCAGGCGACTTTCCAGACGCTATTTCCTTCTTGGCCGCGATCAGACGTTCTCTCGCCTCGCTCAGGCTAATGCCATCGGGTCCGTACTGCCCGAGGACGACAGTCTCTCTTCGACCATTCAGCCGATAGTCAAGCCTGAAAGAGACGACCCCGGAGGGGGTAACGGCAACGTAGAGCCCATCCCGATCCACCATTTTGTAGAGCTTCTCGGCGGGCTTGAGGTTCTTTATCTGGGTATCAGTAAGCATGGGGTACCTATCCCGGGTTCTTCCGATACCGTCAGAGGCAAACTTCCATTATTTGCCTTGAAAACCGTATGAATGCTAGGTTTTCATACTTGCGATACCGTCAACCCGACGTTTTCAAAGTGACGGTATTCATCATACGAGTGTCTCGCCAAAATGCCAATACCGCCACGGATACCGTCTCCAGAATCTACCTACCCCTAATAGTCACCAATAGTAGATAAAAGAAAACCCATTGTTTTATCAATGGGTTGCCTCGTTTTTTCAATAGGTACCAATAGTACCTAAACGCTATGTAATTATTCCCACTCAATCGTGGCGGGCGGCTTGCCGGAGATGTCGTACACCACGCGGTTGATGCCGCGCACTTCGTTGATGATGCGATTGGAAACCTTGCCCAGCAGTGAATATGGTAATTCCGCCCAGTGCGCAGTCATAAAGTCTTGCGTTTGCACCGCGCGCAGTGCCACTACCCATTCGTAGGTGCGGCCATCACCCATCACGCCAACCGACTTTACCGGCAAAAACACGGTGAAGGCCTGGCTGGTGAGGTCGTACCAGGTTTTTGTCGCGCCATCCCCCCCGCTCTTTCCCGTGCTGTCAGACGGAGTGTTGCGCAGTTCTTCGATGAAGATGGCATCAGCACGGCGCAGCAGATCGGCATATTCGCGTTTCACTTCGCCGAGGATGCGCACGCCGAGGCCGGGGCCGGGGAACGGGTGGCGATACACCATGTCGGGTGGCAAGCCCAGCGCCACGCCGAGTTCGCGCACTTCATCCTTGAACAGTTCGCGCAATGGTTCCAGCAGCTTGAGGTGCAGGCTTTCCGGCAGACCGCCGACGTTGTGATGCGACTTGATGGTGTGCGCCTTCTTGGTCTTTCCTCCGGCCGATTCGATCACGTCCGGATAGATGGTGCCTTGCGCCAGCCATTTTGCCTGCGGCAGTTTTTTTGCTTCACGCTGGAATACTTCGACGAACTCGCGCCCGATAACTTTTCTTTTTTGTTCGGGGTCGGTCACGCCATTGAGATGCTTCATGAATTCGCCGCTGGCATCCACATGAATGACCTTCATATGCAGGTGATTTGCAAAGGTTTCCATGACCTGTTCGGCTTCGTTCAGGCGCAGCAGGCCGTTGTCCACGAACACGCAGGTCATCTGATCGCCGATGGCGCGATGAATGAGCGCTGCCGCCACCGAGGAATCCACACCGCCGGACAGGCCGAGGATGACTTCTTCGCTGCCCACTTGCGCGCGAATCTTTTCCACCGCTTCACCGATGTAGTCTGGCATGTTCCAATCCTGCTCACAGCCACAGATATCGTGTACGAAACGTGCAAGAATGGCCTTGCCCTGACAGGTGTGGGTGACTTCCGGATGAAACTGTACTCCATAGAAATCACGCGCTTCGTCCGCCATTGCCGCGAACGGCGTGGTGTCATTTGAGGCGATCATAGAAAAACCCGGTGGTAGTTCAGTCACTTTGTCGCCGTGGCTCATCCACACGTCGAGCATTCCGTGTCCTTCGGCATTTTCCTTATCCTGAATACCGTCGAACAATCTGGAATGGCCGTGCGCACGAATCTCGGCATAACCGAACTCGCGCACCCTGCCGCTTTCGACTTTGCCGCCAAGCTGAGTTGCCATAGTCTGCATGCCGTAGCAGATACCCAGCACCGGCACGCCAATTTCAAACACAGATTGCGGTGCCTTCGGGGTTTCGACTTCATAAACTGAATTCGGCCCGCCGGAAAGAATGACTCCGCTCGGGTTGAATTCTCGAATAAATTCATCACTCACATCGAAGGAATGCAATTCGCAATAAACATGTGATTCACGCACCCGACGCGCAATGAGCTGGGTGTACTGTGAACCGAAGTCAAGAATGAGGATTTTTTTATGAATAGTCATTAGTCGCCAGACGTTAGTCGTTAGTTAGTGGTGAGGGATTTTTGCAAGCCTTTGAGCATTTTGCCAATCTCACTGGAAATTGGAAGTGCTGGACTGATTATTTATTTGGTCAGGTAACCCAGTTGTTGCGCAAGTATGAGTTGTGTTTCCAACTCTGACAGAGAGCCTGATGCTATCCCCAGAAAATGATGAAATTCCTTGTTTGAGTTGCGACCATGCCCTTCGGCAATATTCGACGGGACAGAAACAGCAGAACGCTGAATCTGGCTGGTTAGCCCATATATCTCATGTTTTGGAAACTGTGCACTCAGCAGATCAACTTCTGTGGTCAACTGCATGGCCGCCTGCCAGACTTTAAGATCGCAATACCCTGCCATAACTAACAACTAACGTCTAACGACTGCCGTCTAGTCAACATGGTAATTCGGCGCTTCCTTGGTGATTTGCACATCATGCACATGAGATTCGCGGATTCCGGCAGAGGAAATTTCAACAAATTCGGCCTTGACGTGCATGGTGGCAATGTCAGCGCAACCGAGGTAGCCCATGCTGGCGCGCAGCCCGCCCATCAATTGATGGATCACCGCCAGTACGCTGCCTTTGTACGGAACGCGTCCTTCCACACCTTCCGGCACCAGCTTGTCCTGATTGCTTTCGCCTTCCTGGAAATAGCGGTCGCTGGAGCCCTGCTGCATCGCGCCCAGGCTGCCCATGCCGCGATAGGATTTGTAGGAACGCCCTTGAAAAAGCTCGATTTCTCCCGGTGACTCCTCGGTTCCGGCGAACAATCCACCGAGCATTACGGTATGTGCGCCCGCCGCGATGGCCTTGGCGATGTCGCCGGAATAGCGGATGCCGCCGTCGGCAATCAGCGGCACACCGGTTCCCTGCAAGGTTTTCGCCACATTCTGAATAGCGGCAATCTGCGGTACACCAACTCCGGCAACGATGCGTGTAGTGCAAATTGAGCCGGGGCCGATGCCGACTTTCACACCGTCTGCTCCGTGATCCAGTAAGGCCTGCGCCGCTCCACCGGTGGCGATGTTGCCACCGATTACTTCAACCTGCGGGAAATTGCTCTTGACCCATTTGACGCGATCCAGCACACCTTGCGAATGTCCATGCGCGGTATCCACTACAATTACGTCCACCCCAGCTTCGGCCAGCAGCGCGATGCGCTGTTCCGTACCCTCCCCCACCCCGACTGCCGCGCCAGCACGCAGACGTCCATGGCTGTCCTTGCTGGCCAACGGATGTTCGCTGGATTTCAGAATGTCCTTTACTGTCATCAGGCCGCGCAATTCGAATGCATCGTTGACCACCAGCACGCGCTCGATGCGATGTTTGTGCATCAGGTTGCGCGCCTCTTCCAGACGGGTGTTTTCCTTGACGGTAATCAACCGCTCGCGCGGTGTCATGATGTTTCGGATCGGCTGATCCAGATTGTTTTCAAAACGCAGATCGCGGTTGGTCACGATGCCCACCAGTTGCTTACCCTGCACTACCGGCAAGCCGGAAATCCGGTGCTGGCGCGTCAGTACCAATACATCGCGCACCGTCATGTCCGGTGTGATGGTGATGGGATCTTTAACCACACCGCTCTCAAAACGCTTGACCTTGGCGACCTGGGCAGCCTGTGCCTGTGCCGGCATATTTTTATGCATGATGCCGATACCGCCTTCTTGCGCGATGGTAATTGCCAGGCGTGATTCCGTGACGGTATCCATGGCAGCGGACAACAGGGGAATATTCAGGCTGATGTTGCGGGTGAGCTGGGTGCGCAGGCTGACATCGCGCGGCAACACGTTGGAATAGGCAGGAACGAGCAGAACGTCGTCAAAGGTCAGTGCTTTTTGAATGATGCGCATGAAACATGCCCCCGGCAAAGCGCGCATTATATAGCAAAGTTGTGATGGTAATTTGAGTGTGCGGTATACCCGCAGGGTGAGTGCACCGTCACATGCCGGTCAATGTGCCAGCGTTTGTTCCTGGCCGGTTGTTGCCGTATCCTGCTCCAGCAACGCGCCGATTTCTTCCAGCGGCGGAAGTTCCTGCAAGGCGCACAAATTCAGGTCATCAAGCATCTGTCTGGTGGTGGCAAACAGCTCTGGTCTGCCGGGCGTATCGCGCGTGCCGACAGTTTCTATCCAACCGCGCGCTTCCAGTGTCTTGAGAATTTGCGAAGAAACTGCCACACCGCGTATTTCCTCAATATCGCCGCGCGTGACCGGCTGGTGATAGACGATAATGGCGAGCGTTTCCAATACCGCACGCGAGTAGCGCGGCGTTTTTTGCGGGTTAAGGCGGTCCAGGTATTGCTGCATTTCCGGCTTGGTGCGGAACCGCCAGCCGCTGGCGACGCATCCAAGTTCCACACCGCGCCCCTGCCAATCCTGCGCTAATTCTTCGAGCAACGCTTCCATCTGGCGGTTATCCAGCGAAACATCGCTGAGTTTTTTCAACTCCGAAACCGGTAGTGGTTCCGTGCTGGTTAGCAGCACAGCCTCGAGCAAATGCTTGAACTGCGTGGTGTCCAACTTGCCGCCAAACAGATCCGTACTGACGGAGACCTCGTCCGGAGCGGGTTCAGTTTCCACGGGTAGTGGCGCTTCACTCTGCGGTAATGGTTCGGCTTGTTCTGACATAAATATTCCCTAATGTTTCACTTTGCTGAATTTCTACCAGACATTCCTTGGCCAGTTCAAGAATGGCGATGAAGGTAACCACCAGTTTTGCCACGCCGCTTTCCGCATCAAACAGCTTGTCGAATGCAACATATTCGCCATCCCGCAAACAGCGCAGGATATGCGCCATCTGCTCGCGTACCGACAGCTGTTCGCGGCGCACCTTGTGATGCGTATGGAGTTTGGCACGTGCCAATAGCCCCAGCCAGGCTTGCCGCAAGTCTGCCACACTAACTTCCGGCAGGCGTTCCCGCACCGTATTCTCAATCAATACCTGCACAACCTCGAAATCGCGCCCGGCTTGTGGCGATTCGTTCAGGCGTTGTGCGGCCAGCTTCATCTGCTCGTACTCCAGCAAACGGCGCATCAGTTCGGCACGTGGATCCTCGACATTTTCTTCGCTCGCTTTGGGCGGGCGCGGCAACAGCATGCGCGATTTGATTTCGATCAGCACCGCCGCCATCAGCAGGTACTCTGCCGCCAGATCCAGGCGGTGTTGCTGCATCATCTCGATGTAAGCCATATATTGCCGGGTCAATTCTGCCATCGGAATATCCAACACGTCGAGATTGTGTTTGCGGATCAGATACAGCAGCAAATCCAGCGGCCCCTGGAAATTTTCCAGCACCAGTTCCAGCGCGTCCGGCGGGATATATAAATCCTGCGGCAGCTCCAGCAGCGGTTCGCCATGGATGTGCGCAATCGGATAAAGCAGGGGTTGCACGCTGTTCATCGCCGCTTAACTGTAGTCCAGTCCCATCGCCTCGCGCACGTCACGCATGGTCTCTGAAGCCAGTTTGCGCGCCTTTTCGCAACCGTCGGCAATGATGTTGCGCACCAGCGCCGGGTCATCAAGATATTGCTGGGCACGTTCGCGCATCGGGCGCTGCTCTGCCAGTACCGCGTCGATCACCGGCTGTTTGCACTCGATGCAGCCGATGCCGGCGGTGGTGCAACCCTGTATGACCCACTGCTTGGTCTGCTCGCTCGAATATACCTGGTGCAGTTGCCATACCGGACATTTTTCCGGGTTGCCCGGGTCGGTACGGCGGATACGCGCCGGATCGGTGGGCATGGTGCGAATTTTTCTGGTCACGCTGGCTTCATCCTCGCGCAACGTGATGGTGTTGTCATAAGACTTGGACATCTTCAGCCCGTCCAGTCCGGGCATTTTCGAGGCATGCGTGAGCATCGCCAGAGGCTCGGACAAGATCATCTTGCCGCCGCCTTCGAGATAGCCGAACAACCGTTCACGGTCGCCGTGGTTGAGGCTCTGTTGTTCGTCGAGCAAGGATTTTGCGGATTCCAAAGCCTCGTCGTCGCCCTGTTCCTGATAACGGTTACGCAGTTCGGTATACAGTCTGGCCTTCTTGCTGCCCAGTTTTTTGACTGCTGCCTCGGCCTTCTCCTCAAAGCCCGGCTCGCGCCCGTAGATGTGGTTGAAGCGACGCGCAATTTCACGGGTAAATTCGATATGCGGCACCTGATCTTCGCCCACCGGCACCTGGGTGGCGCGGTAGATCAGAATATCGGCACTTTGCAACAGCGGGTAACCAAGAAAACCGTAAGTACTCAAATCTTTCTCGGAGAGTTTTTCCTGCTGATCCTTGTAGGTCGGCACACGCTCCAGCCAGCCCAATGGCGTAATCATCGACAGCAGCAAGTGCAACTCGGCGTGCTCCGGTACGCGCGATTGAATGAACAGTGTGGCATACGCGGGGTCGACTCCTGCGGCGAGCCAGTCCACTATCATATCCCACACGTTTTGCTCGATAATTTGCGGCGTGTCGTAATGCGTGGTCAGTGCATGCCAGTCTGCCACGAAGAACAGACACTCGTGTTCATGTTGCATCTGCACCCAGTTTTTCAACACCCCGTGATAATGCCCCAGATGTAAACTTCCAGTGGGGCGCATGCCAGATAACACTCGATCAGGAAACATATTTCTTCTGCTTACAGTCCAATAAAAAATTTAATTACGTTAGTCACCATTATTACCAATGGCCATAATATCAACCCCAACAAATTGGATATGACCAAAAAAATCAGGATAAATAAACCATAAGGCTCGATTTTTGCCAGTTGGTAAGCCTGGCGGTGTGGCAACAGGCTGATTGCAACGCGCCCGCCATCCAGCGGCGGCAGCGGCAGCAAATTCAGCACCATCAGTACAACATTTATCTGGATTCCTATCTGCGCCATGTTCAGCAATGGCTCGGCAAAATAGCTCCCGGGAAATAACCACGCCAGTTTATAGAACAATGCCCAGCCTAGCGCCATCGCCAGATTCGAGGCCGGTCCGGCAATTGCCACCCATAGCATGTCCTGCTTGGGGTTGCGCAATGCGGCAAAGTTGACCGGCACCGGTTTTGCCCAGCCAAACAGGATACCGCCTAACCACAGGGTTAGCAGCGGAAACAGGATGGTGCCGACCGGGTCAATGTGGCGCAACGGATTCAGGCTGATGCGACCCTGCTGGTAAGCGGTCATGTCACCGAAATGCCGCGCCACATAACCGTGCGCCGCTTCGTGCAGGGTAATGGCGAACAATATCGGAATCGCAGCGATGGCGATGGTCTGGATCAGTTGGCCGGCATTCATCCTTCTATCCCGAATGGAGCGGTATTACCTTTGCCGCGACGCGTCAATACCGGCGTATCCCCGGTCAGGTCGATGACCGTAGTCGGCTCCAGCCCCACTGCTCCACCCTCGATGACCAGCTCGACTTGTTGTTCAAGGTGTTCACGTATTTCCTCCACATCAGTCAGCGGATGATGGGTGTCCGGCAGGATCAGCGTGGAGCTCAACAGAGGCTCGTCCAGCTCTTCCAGTAAAGCCAGTGCCACCGGATGATCCGGGATGCGGATACCGACTGTGCTGCGCTTGGGGTGCTGCAAGCGGCGCGGCACCTCTTTGGTCGCATTCAGGATAAAGGTATAGCTGCCCGGCGTATTGTTTTTCAGCAGGCGGAATTTGGCGTTGTCAATTTTTACGTAGTGGGAAATTTCAGACAGGTCACGGCACACCAGCGTCAGGTAATGTGCGTCGTCCAACCCGCGTATCCGGCGGATACGCGTCACCGCCTCCCTGTCGTCCAGATGGCAGCCCAGCGCGTAACCGGAATCGGTCGGATAGACAATTACCGCGCCATCACGCAGCATTGCCGCCGCCTGGCGGATCAGGCGTAGATTTGGATTGTCCGGGTGGATAGTAAAAAATTGTGCCACGTTCAATCCCCCTCCCCCGCATAGCCTGCGACCGTGTCTGACGGAATATCTGCTATGGGTTTTTTTCCGGAAATAAATGTATCGAGTGGTTCCATATCCCACACCGGACGACAACCCGGTGGAAAATCCGGCAAGCGTCCCAAATCACGGTAGCTTTCTCCGGGACCGTGAAAGTCCGAGCCGCAGGAGCACAGTAAATCGAACTCTGCTGCATAGCGGGTAAATTCGGCATATTGCTCCGGCGTGTGACTGCCGCTCACTACCTCGATTGCCTGGCCGCCGCACGCAACAAACTCTGCCAGCAGTTCGCACATGGTTTTCCTGCCCATACTCTTGTTCCCGCACATATAGCGGCCCGGATGGGCCAGCACCGCCACGCCACCGCTGCCGCGTATCCAGTCAACAACATCTGCCAGCGCAGCCCACTGGTGCGGAACGTAACCCGGCTTGCCCTTTGCCAGATAACGGCCGAATACACTGCGTACATCTTTGCAATACCCGGCTTCGACCAGATAGCGCGCGAAGTGGGCACGGCCGATCATATTGGGGTTTCCCGCATAACGATAAGCGCCTTGCAGCGCCCCACCGATACCTGCTTTCGCCAATGCATCAGCCATTTTTTTGGCACGTTCGCCGCGCCCGCTGCGCACACTGTGCAATCCTTCCGCCAATGGCGGATAAGCCGGATCAATGCCCAAGCCGACGATGTGTACAGTATGCATGCGCCATGTTACGGAAATTTCCACTCCGTTGATAAAAGTCATGCCGTGTTGCGCAGCGGCAGCACGCGCTTCGTCCAGACCATCCAGGTCATCGTGATCGGTCAAGGCCAGCACTTTCACGCCGCGCTCGGCCGCACGATTCACCACTTCAGTCGGGGTAAGCGTGCCGTCGGAAATGCTGGAGTGACAATGCAGGTCGTAGTCGAGCATCAAGCTTCGCCACTACCCTTCTTCATCACTTTCCCCTCCTCCGCGCGCTTGCGGCGCACTTCTTTGGGGTCGGCAATCAGCGGACGATATATCTCGACGCGATCCTTGTCCCGCAGCACGGCATCCGCCTTGGTCAGTTTGCCGAAAATACCCAGCTTGTTACTGGTCAGATCAATTTCCGGATATTTTTCCAGTATGCCGCAAAGCTTGACGGCTTCCGTTACCGTTGTTCCTGCCGGCACGCGTTGCTTGAGCAGCGTCTGCTCGTGCGCCAGGGCATACACCACTTCGACATTGATTTGATCGCTCATATGTTTGTATAAACCTTTTCTGCACGGTGGATGAAAGCATCCACAAAACTGTTGGCTATGAAATGAAACACCGGCCCAAACAATTTTTCCAGCAGCCTGCTGGAAAATTCGTAATGCAGTCGGAACTCTATTTTACAGGCTGAATCGCCCAACGGGATAAATCGCCAACGACCATCCAGATGTTTGAACGGCCCCTTTTTCAGGGTAATGTCGATCTGATGGGGCGGCGTACGCATGTTCTCGGTGGTAAAGCTTTGCTTGATATGGTGGTAATCAATGTGCAGTGTGGCTTGCATCGTGGTCCCTTCCAGTTTGGAAACACTCGACCCGCCACACCACGGCAAGAATTGGGGGTACTCCTCCACGCGATCCACCAGATTGAACATCTGTTCCGCACTATGCGGAACCAGTACCATTTTTTCTACCAATGCCATTGCTTCCCGATGCTGCAAAATCAAAGGCTGGTAGAATAGCCGAACCCACCGCAAAATACACCCGCAATGAGCATCGCACAGAACAAGAAAGCCTTTCACGATTACTTCATCGAGGAAAAATATGAAGCCGGCATCATGCTGGAAGGCTGGGAAGTCAAAGCCATCCGCGCCGGACGCGTGCAACTCAAGGAAGCCTACGTCACAGTCAAAGATGGCGCGCTATACCTGTTTGGTTCACACATCAGCCCGCTGCTGAACGCCTCCACACATATCCATCCTGACCCGGTGCGCACCCGCAAATTGTTGCTGCACAAATCTGAAATTGACAAGATCATCGGCAAGGTGCAACGCGCCGGCTATACTCTGATGCCGCTGGACATGCATTATAAAAATGGCCGCATTAAACTGCAAATCGGCCTGGCCAAAGGCAAAAAACAGCATGACAAGCGCGCCACGGAAAAAGAAAAAGATGCCAAGCGTGAAGCTTCACAGGCCATGAAGAAGGAACGCCGCTAATCAAGCAGCGCGCTTGTGTATTTCCCGCGACGTTTTATGGGCGAGCCCGTGGCGCGCCAGCAAAAACATCGCGGCATTCCAGGTTTGTTTATGCATGCCTTCCGGGCTATGGTTCAGGCCGTGAAACCATTCGTTGAATTGCCAGTGATTCAAGGCATTTGCGCGTGCCAGTTTTACCAGTTCCTGATGAGCTTGGCGGGTGTGGCCGGCTGCCGCAAGCGCAAGCACCCAGAAGCCGCCGACAAATGGCCAGATGCCGCCATTGTGATAGCAGTGTTCCATATTTTGCCGATGCCGCCCCATATAAGTTCGCCAATACGGGTCGTTTCTGGAGATGGGTGTGCAGGTCACTTTTACCGGGAACGGCGCATCACGTTGCGCCTGCGTAACCGTGTCCAGAATACAGTTGGCGCGATATTCATCGGCTAATCCGAACAGGATCGCCAGCAGGTTGCCGAATATATCTCCCTCCTCGCCCCAGAACGACAGGTTGACAAAGCTCAGATAGAGCGCGTGGTTCTTCGCCCGGTTACGCACGAAGTGCATCAGCAGCCGCAACCGCCGGTAAGTAGGGCGCTGGCCGGAGAACGGAAAGAACAGGCAGTTGAAATGATGCCTGGTGTCCGCGGTATGCGGTAGCTGGTACAGTAGCTTCACGTAATACCACAGCGCATTGCTATACAGCACGAAGCCGGAGCGCGGCATGATGTCAGCCCAGTCGCTTGCTTCATTCTGCTGCAACAGGAAGATTTCCTGATGCTCCTGGCAGGAAAGCCAGTGAAGTGCCAACTCGATGTGAGGCTGAAGGCTGTGCTCGAAGCCGCTGTCACCCGAATGCCGCGCAACCAGTTTGACTGCAATCAACCACCACAACGTTGCGTCTATGCAGCCCAGATACCAGAAGTCGGCACTGTGGTTGCCCGGATCCACGTACTTGGGAATCTGGCCATTGGGCGCCTGATGGGAGGCCAGCGTCAGCAGGCTGCGCTTGGCGCCACCGGCCAGCACGTCATCGCCGCAGCAGGCGGCAGCGATTGCACAGATGGATGCGTCACGCCCGAATATCTTGTCGTAGCCGCGGTTCGCCGCCTGCTTGCCCGGTGCTGCGGCAAGAAAACCTTCAGAGCCGAGATTATCATGCAGCAATTGCAGGGACTGCGCCGAACACTCGTCGAGCAATGCCTGTTCCGCCGGATCGGGTGCTGCTTTCATTCCGGCGCGTTCGCCAGCAAGGCTACCGGAAAATGACTCAGCAAGCGATTCAGGGGCAAGCAGGACACACCCTTGTTATTTATGACTGACAACCGTTTTCCACTGAGCATGTCGTACCATTCCTGCTCATAACTGGTTTCCAGTTCGATGCACGTATCCTGCCAGGAATCACTGTCAATGGCTGTTTCCGACAGCCTGGCGAAAAAGCGTGGTGCCACCACGATCACCGTCTGATCCTGCAGACGACGCGCATAGGCGCAGACATGGTCGGCACGTGCCCCGGTTACGTTCAACGGCAGGTATTCGCCGTCACGAAACAGTTCCGGCCAGCGGCGGCGCAGTTGCAATGCACGCCAGCTCAGGTAGAGTTTGATGCGGCCATCCTCCATGTTATCCAGCAACGGGCGTAGCCGCTTCGGCCATGTCGCCGCCGCACCGCTGAACGATGCTTGCAGCCCGGCAAGGATCTGGCGGCGTACACCGTAATCCACCGGCCTGCGATTGTCCGGATCTACCAGATTGAATTGCCACAACTCGCAACCCTGGTAAATGTCCGGTACGCCGGGTGCTGTCAGCTTGAGCAGGGTTTGCGACAGGCTGTTGAACATACCGAAGCGACTGATACGTTGTGCCACTGAAGCAAAATCGGTAAGGAACAGATTTTTTTCACCGGGAGCAAGCAGCGCCTGAATGAAGTTGGTGAGCGCATTTTCATATTCGCTATTCACCTTGATCCAGCTGCTGTGTTGTTTGGATTCACGCACCGCCTTGACCATATAAGTCTGGATACGCGCGCAATATTCAGCGAGCTGTACGTCGTCCGGTGCATACAGCGGCCAGGTGCCGAGCAAAGTCTGGTAAAGCAGGTATTCATCGTTACGCGTGGGCGCCATATCGCCGTCGCACAGTATCCTTTTACTGCGGTTGATGCGGCTCCAGCGCCGCAGTGACTTTTCCCAGGCATCGGGAATTTCCGATAGCACGTTGATGCGCGCCCTGACGTCCTCCGAGCGTTTGCTGTCATGCGTGGAGGTGGCGAGCATATTGTGCGGCCAGCGTTCGAGGCGCTGCCGCGTTGCCGCATGGAAGGCAGACAGGGTGATGCCGAAGCGGTTGGGTTCGCCGCCGACGTCGTTCAGCGAGACCAGCCGGTGGTAGCGATAGAATGAAGTGTCTTCCAGACCCTTGGCCATGACTGGCGCGGTGTACTGCTGTAGCCGCATGGCGAAGCTCCAAACCTGGTCGCGGTAATCCTGATTTTTACCTTCGATAATTTCCGCGGTCAGCATTGCCTGCACAAAATCGAAGATACTAACGTCGGCTGCGGGACTGCGGCGCTTGGCCACCGCCACGGCCCATTCGATATGGCGCCGGTCGTCTGCCGAAATATTGCCGTTGGCCAGATAGGTACGATAAACCGGAAAACAGGCAACCACTTCCGCCAGCGTGGCGCGCAGGCTGTTCAGGGTGAAATCACAGGTATAACGGCTGGCAGCGGCGATGCGTGACAGGCGGTTGCTGAGCACGTTAAGTTCGCCGGCCAGCGCGGAACGGATGATCAATTTCTTCGATTGATAAACCAGCTCCTCGAAATTGATTTTTTCACCGATGAAATCACTATAAATTCGCGTCATGCGTTTTTCGCTACCCGGATCGATGAATAGCGCGTTGGCCAGGTTGGCGAAGCGGTAGCCGGTGGCGCCATGGATCGGCCAGTCGTCGGGTAAACGTTCGTGCTCCGCAAGGATTTTCTCGATGACCAGATACAGTGGCCGGTGCGGCTCTGCGGTCTGGCCATCTATCGTATCCGCACCGTTGCCACGGCCGTGGGCGCGGCTCTGCAGGTGGCGGAAATATTGCCCCGGATCATACAGCCCGTCAGGGTGATCAATGCGCAGGCCATCCACTTTGCCCTGTTGCACCAGTTTCAGTACCAGCCGGTGGGTGTCCTCGAAAACCTGCGGGTTTTCCATGCGTAATGCGGCGAGGTCGTTGATATCAAAAAAGCGCCGGTAGTTAATTTCATCCGAGGCAACCCGCCAGTAAGCAAGGCGGAAAGTCTGCACCTTGATCAGTTCATGCAGCAGTTCGAAGCTGACGGAATCCGCCGGGTCGCCGTTGAATTCTGCCACGTTGCTTTCGATATGGCTGAGGATGTCGGGGGCGGCGGTACACAAGATTGCCAGCTGGCGTTTGTGCAGTTCCTTGTCGCGGTTGCGTTCCGCCATTTTCTGCGCATCGTCGTCGGAGTTGGATGGCAGATGGCCGAATGCAGTCAGCAGGCTTTGTAGTTGCAGATAATTAGGGTCATCCGCATCCGGTGCTGCGGCCAGGCTTTCCAGGCGATGGCCGATGATGCGCGGATAGGAGGCGGGATCAAGTGGCAGCCGGTGCTGGTAATAAAACAGACTGAACTCGCCAAGCGCAGCATCAAAAACCAGCTTCAATTCGCCGTTGCTGAGCACCGTACCGTAGTGGTCGCCAAGCAGCGGCAGCAATACCTTGCCGTGCAATTCCGGGTTGAGTGGTAGCCAGTCGATATCGAAATACGCGGCATACGCCGAAGTCTGGCCATTTTCCAGCACATCGAGCCACCAGGCGTTATCGCTGCCCATCACTCCCATGTGATTTGGCACCATGTCGAGGATATGTCCCATGTCATGCTGCCGCAGGGTTTGCACGAAACGCTCGAGCTCTTCCATGGTGCCAATTTCAGGATTAATGGCATTGTGATCGACAATGTCGTAACCGTGGCTGCTGTCCGGACGCGCCTGCAGGTAGGGCGATGCGTAGCAATGACTGACGCCAAGTTCGGCGAGATACGGCAGCAGTTCGGTTGCTTGGCTAAATGTAAAATCACGATTGAACTGCAAACGGTAAGTGGCGCGCGGGATGGTGGCGGCGCATCCGTTTGTCTCCGGGCAAGGTGTGATCGAGCTGCCGCGCTCACGGTACATCGCCTCTTCCAGCGCACGCAAACGCTCGTCCGCGCGCCATTCCTCGATGTCCAGTGGCAGCTTGCGCTGCCAGTTGGGATATTCGCCGCTGCTACCGGGAAGATTCACCTGCTCAATTACACCGAACACATCTTCGGGCTGGATTACCATGATCTGCGCCGGAGTGCGCGCTAAAAACGTATGCACCGCGACAGCGAGTTGCGGTGTGATATCTGGCACTGCGACCGAGTGTTCGCTGATTCCTTCCGGCAGCAAAGACGCGCGCTGTAGCGCCAGCAGCAGGCGGGCGCGATCCTGGGCGCGTGCCACCATTGCGTTCTCCCTGATCTCCTGGGTTGGAAGCAAACCGAGCGTGGCGCGTGTATCGAGATCGCTGCCCTTCCAGAACCCGTGTAATGTGGGCAAATCGTGGGTGCTAACGGCTACCAGCGCCTGGCGTGTGTACTCGGTGGGTGGTTTGAAGCTGCCATCGTCACTGCGCTCAAAAAATAACGGGTGATAAGACAGCACACCCAATTCAGCCAGCGCCGGACGTAGTCCATCAGGTACGGTGCCAAGGTCTTCGCCGATTACCATGCAGTGGTTGCGCTGGCTTTCCAGCGCCAAAATACCGAGCAGATCATCAAGCGGGTAGGACACATAAGCGCCGGCAGTGGCGGGCGCTCCGGCCGGCACCCAGTACAGACGCATCAGGCACATGACATGGTCGATACGCAAAGCACCGCAATGGCGCATGTTGGCACGCAGCGTCGCGATAAAAGGTGCATAGGCGGTTTCACGCAGGCGTTGCGGAATGAACGGTGGCAGTCCCCAGTCCTGTCCGCTCAGGTTGAATTCGTCGGGGGGTGCGCCGGCGTGCGCGGCGACCGCGTAAACGTCCTGGTTGGCCCAGGCCTCGGCGCCACCGGGATCCACTCCCAGCGCTAGATCCTGGTAAAGGCCGACACCGAGACCGCGTTGTAACGCGCGACGGCCGACAGCTGCCAACTGCTGGTCGGCCAGCCATTGCAGGTAAACATAAAATTCGATGCGCACGGTATTTTCGGCTGCGAATTTCTTGACCGCAGGTGAAGCAGGATCGCGAAACTTTGCTGGCCAGACCGGCCAGCCCCAGATCGATGCATCCTGTTTATGGAAGTGTGCCTGTAGCGCTTCAAACAGGGCATGTCTGTCGAGCTGCTCGCCCTGTACCGCACGAAACCGGCTGAAAGTGCGCCCACGCTCGGTGTCACGATTGAGGTGGCACTCGCGAAAATGCAGATAAGCAAGCTCCAGCACCTCCATTTTTACCGCTGTAACTTCCCGGTATTCGACCATCTCGCTTTCACGCAGGCGGCGCAGGCGCGTGCGGAAATGCGGCGCGCCGATGACTTCCTGCACCGTCTGGCTTTCCCTGCAATCAGTCACCGCCTCGACATCAATGTAGAGTACATTCAGGAACAACCGACTGGAAGGGCTATAGGGACTGCAATGCTGCGGGTTGCCCGGAAACAGGGCGTGCAGCGGGTTAACGCCGATAATGCCGGCGCCGCTATCTGCACCAAGATCGGTCAACGCACGCAGGTCGGAAAAATCACCCATACCCCAGTTGCGCCGCGAACGTACGCCATACAATTGTAGCGCCAGACCCCAGGCGCGCCCTTCACCGCGCACGAGGTCCGGCTGGTAACAGGCGGGCGGCGCCGCGATCAACGTCATAGGTTCCGGGCGGGTATCTTCATGGCTGGCAGGCAACAACTCCAGCCGGTGGTAACCGGTCACCTGCACCGCCGGCAACGGTAGCGCGTAACGTATAAACAAACGACCGCCGCAACGGCGCTCCGCTATCTGCTTGAGATCGCCGGGGCAAAACTCCCCTTCTGCCCGCTCACCATTTTCCAGCGTCAGGATCCAGCGCCAGCCTTGTTGCACGTCATTTTCGGCAATGCTGACCGACACGTGTGGCGGTACAGCGCCAATGCGCACCACCCGCACCGGCGGCAACAGGCGGCACCAGTCGCGTGTCTCGATTTCTTCGGCGAGCGCATCCAGGTCGCCGTCCAGCGGTAAATGCATTGCCGCCAGCAATGCGCGCTGGGTGTCCGGCGAGGTGGCATGGTGTTTGCCCCAGATGTCCTGATAATCAGTGGCAATGCCACATGCGGCGGCGAGCCGGGCCAGTGCGGTGGACTGTGTCACGGCGCATTCCTTGCGGAGCTGGCGTCGAGCAGCCAGGCGACCGACCAGGGCGGCAAGACGCCGCTCTGCAGTTGTCCGGACGACAGATGTGTGCTGCGGTAGAGAGCCTCGCCAGCCGGGTATGGCATGTGCTCGACGGTCTTTTCACCCATGTTGCATAACAGGTGCCAGCGGCTGCCGTCGCCGAGGCACCAATGCACCGCTAACCCGTTGTCCGCGTATACCTCGTAACCGGCCTGGTTGCCGGGCAGATTTTTGAGACGTGGCACTAAATGCTCGCGACGCAGCGCCAGCAGCTGCCGATGAAGCGCAAGCATGCTGGAGTGAGGCTTACTGGCTAGGACATTCCAGTCAAGCACGCAGGCGTCGAAGGTGGCGGATGCGTTCGGATCCGGGATGCATTCGCGTGCAGCGGGATCGGCAAAGCGGGCGAAACGTGCGAATTCGCGGCGGCGTCCTTCGGTAACGGCTTGCGCCAGTTCGGGACCGAAGTCGCAGAAAAACAAAAACGGCTGGGCGGCGGCGAATTCTTCGCCCATAAACAGCATGGGCGGCTGTGGTGCCAACAGCAGCACGGCGGTCACGGCCAGCAACGCTTCGGGAGACGCAAGATGGCACAGGCGTTCGCCGAAGGCACGGTTGCCGACCTGATCGTGCGTCTGCAGGAAATCGACAAATGCGGCGGGCGGCAAATGGCTGCTGGGTTCACCACGCAACTCGCCGTCACGGAATGGCGAAGGGTCGTTCTGGAAAGCAAAACCGGAGGCCAGGCAGCGTCCGAGCTGGCCGATGGGGTCGGCGGCGTAGTCGGCGTAGTAACCGTCTGTCTCACCGGTAGCGATGACGTGGAAGGCATGATGGATATCGTCATTCCATTGCGCCGTGGCATGCAGTTGGGCGCCGTCCGGCGCGCGCGTCAGGTAGCGCGCCTGATTGCGGTCATTTTCCAGGATGAGATGAACCGGCCGTTCCTTTCCCGGCCCCAACCGCACCGCGCTGCTCAGCGACTCAACAATGTCTGGCGTGGAATCGTCGCAGATAGCGTGGATGGCATCGAGGCGCAGACCGTCGAGGTGATATTCCTCCAGCCAGTACAGTGCGTTATGGATGAAAAAATCGCGCACCACCGCGCTGCCGGGCGCGTCGAAATTGATCGCCGCACCCCACGGTGTGTGGTGGCGTTCATTGAAAAAATCCGGCGCATAGGCATGCAGGTAATTGCCTTCCGGGCCGAAGTGGTTGTAAACGACATCGAGCAGCACCATCAGCCCGCGCGCGTGTGCTTCCTGCACCAGCAGTTTCAGCGCTTCCGGGCTGCCATAGGACGCATCCGGGGCATACGGCAGCACACCGTCGTAACCCCAGTTGCGCCGTCCCGGAAAATCGGCGACCGGCATCAGTTCAAGCGCGGTGACGCCGAGTTCGGCCAGGTAATCCAGTTTGCGCCGCACGCCATCGAAGTCGCCTTGCGCCGTGAAAGTGCCGACGTGCAATTCGTAGATCACCGCCTCTTCCCACGGACGTCCGTGCCAGCTTTCATCCTGCCAGTCGAAAGCACCAGGATCGACCACCATACTGGCGCTGTGCGCATCGTCCGGGTTGTAGCGTGATGCCGGATCCGGCACCAACAAACCGCTGTCAGTGCGAAAACGGTAGCGTGTACCGGCACTTGCCCCGGGTACGGTCAGTTCAAACCAGCCTTCATCCTGTGCGTGCATCGCCAGCGTTTGGGCAGGAGTATCTTCCAGTAGCACATCGATATGCGACGAACCCGGTGCCCACAGCCGGAAACGCACGCCACCGCTGTCGAGAAGCTCTGCACCAAACGGCATGTGATGCACGCGCTTCATGGCTTGATCTGTTTGAGCATCACCAGCGAGCGTGCCTGTATCGGATAACTGGCGTTGCCGGGAAAGCTGCCATCGGTGGCAAGGCCGGCTTTGTAATGGGTATCAAGCAGCGTCTCCCATAGGCAACCCGGACAGATTTCCGGCAGCACGAAGCGGATTTCGTCATGATGCGCGTTGAACAGCAATAAGAAATTGTCGTCGCGGATCGGCCGTCCGCGCTGGTCGCGTTCTTCCAGCGCTTCGCCGGCAAGATAGACACCGAGGCAGCGCGCAAAGTCGTGGTCCCATTCTTCCTCGGTCATATCCTTGCCATCTGGCGTCAGCCAGTGGATATCCTTGGTGCCTATTTCCTGAATAGGATTGCCTTTCAGGAAATGTCGGCGCCGGAATACCGGATGCTCGCGGAGTAACCCGAGTACCCGTTGCACAAAAGCCAGCAAATCACGGTCGTCTTCCGACAGGTCCCAGTTGACCCAGCTGGTTTCATTGTCCTGGCAGTAGGCGTTGTTGTTGCCACCCTGAGTGCGGCCCATTTCGTCGCCGGCGACGAACATCGGTGACCCCTGTGAGAACAGCAGGGTGGCCAGCATATTGCGTTTCTGGCGTGCGCGCAGTGCGTTAATGTCGGCGTTGTCGGTGGGACCTTCCGCACCGCAGTTCCAGGACAGATTTTTGTCGGTGCCATCGCGATTATCTTCACCGTTGGCCTCATTGTGCTTGGTGTCATAGCTGACCAGGTCGTGCAGGGTAAAGCCGTCATGGGAGTTGATAAAATTGATGCTGGCATAGGGCCTGCGACCACTGTGGTCATACAGGTCGCTGGATCCGGTGAAACGCCTCGCAAATTCACCAATCAATCCGCCGTCACCCTTCCAGTAGGCACGCATGGTGTCGCGGTAGCGGTCGTTCCACTCGGCCCAGCCGACCGGAAAATTGCCCACCTGGTAGCCGCCGCTGCCGAGATCCCAGGGTTCGGCGATTAACTTGACCTGACTCAGTACCGGATCCTGGTGCAGAATATCGAAGAACGCGCCAAGGCGTTCCACCTCATGCAGTTCGCGCGCCAACGCCGACGCCAGATCAAAGCGGAAACCGTCGACGTGCATTTCCAGCACCCAGTAGCGCAGCGAATCCATCATCAGCTGCAGCACGCATGGATGCTGCATGTTGAGTGTGTTGCCGCAGCCGGTGAAATCGTTGTAATAACGCGGATTGTCCGTCGCCAGGCGGTAGTAGGAGGCGTTGTCGATACCGCGAAAAGAAAGCGTCGGGCCCAACTGGTTGCCCTCGGCGGTGTGATTGTAAACCACATCGAGGATGACCTCGATTCCCGCCGAGTGCAGCTTTTTTACCATAGTCTTGAATTCGCTGATCACGCCGCTGGCACTGTAGCGATTATCGGGGGCGAAGAAACCGATTGAATTGTAGCCCCAGTAATTGCGCAGCCCTTTTTCCACCAAATGGCGGTCGTCGACAAAAGCATGCACCGGCATCAGCTCCACCGTGGTCACGCCAAGGCGCTGCAGGTGCTCAATCACCGGCGCGGAAGCGATACCGCCATAGGTGCCGCGCAGTTGCGGCGAAACCTCCGGATGCTTCATGGTGAAGCCACGCACATGAAGCTCGTAGATCACCATGTCGTGCCAGGGAATGTTGGGCGAACGATCATCCCCCCAGGAAAATGCCGGATCGACAACACGGCATTTCGGGGTGCCGGCGGCGCTGTCGCGCTGATCGAAGGACAAGTCGGCATCGTGTGCGCCAATACGATAACCATAATGCGCGTCACTCCAGCGAAAATTACCGACGATATCCTTGGCGTAGGGTTCGATGAGCAACTTGTTCGGATTGAAGCGGTGGCCGCGTTCCGGATCATACGGGCCGTGTACGCGATAGCCATACAGCAGGCCGGGGCGTGCTTCCGGCAAATAACAATGCCAGATCAGATTGGTCTGGTCACGAACCTCGATGCGCTGTATTTCGCGGCGGCCATTGGGGTCGAACAGGCATAACTCGACACGCTCGGCATGTTCGGAAAACAGCGCAAAGTTGACGCCTTCGCCGTCCCAGGTGGCGCCGCGCGGATAGGGCTTGCCCGGCCATACTGTATTGATGGTCTCTACCATGATTTCATCAGAACTCGCAGCGCGTAACGACCTGAAGATCGTGTAATTCGGGTTGAGATGTTCATCGTGCCTCCTCTTTGGTTGGTTGCGGATATTGCTGCGGGGTAATGAGGCGCAACAACCCGTATAGCGGGATCTCCAGCCACTCCGGGCGGTTGTCCAGCTCATAGCGTAATTCGTACAGTGCTTTTTCGATCAGAAATATCTCTATCAGCCAATTGGCATGATCCGGATCGGCCGGCCATGACGGACAACCGGTGATGTTTGTGCGGTAGCCGTTCAGGAAAGCCCCGCTGGCCGCGATTATCCATTCCTGCGCCAGCGGACCGAGATGCGCACGGTCACCGGGGCGCTCCGTGGTGGCGTGACTGACTGCCGCAGCAGCCACGTAACTGAACGATCTCAGCATGCCCGCGATATCGCGCAGCGGCGAATGCTTGGCGCGGCGCTCCTCCATTGTTCGTGCCGGCTCGCCTTCGAAGTCGGTGATGATGAAGTCATTTTGCGCCAGCAGCACCTGGCCCAGATGATAGTCGCCATGGTAGCGGGTTTTGCTGGCGCTGACAGTCGGCAGCGGTTGCCGGTACACCATTTCGAGCAGCGTTGCGCGCTGGGAAAGTAAATGGCTGCAGGTATTGCGCAGGTTTTCCGGAAAGCCTTCGCTATGTTGTTCGAGGCGGGCGAAGGTTGCATCGGTATCATGTTCGATCTGCTTCAGCCAGGCTGTAAGGTCGCCGATCTGGATCGGTTCCGGATCGAATGCCGCATCACCGGTTTGTTTGCCAAAGGCCTGGTGCAATTCCGCGGTGCGCCGTCCCAGTGTGTCCATCAGCGTCAGGAAAAAGCCGTGCACTTCGCCATTTTCTTCGCCTGCCAGCTTGCCGGGATTGGATAGCTGTTCGTCGAAAAAACGTACCAGATAGTCAAGCGTAAAGTTCCACCCGGCACCCTGATTGTCGACATAGGCCTGCAGCAGCGCCAGGGTCATTACCTGCCCGTCCGGGTGGCGATATTCGATGGCACCCGCCACCGGCACGATGCTGCAAAAAGGTCCCTGCCCGGTCAGAAACCGTCCGACTTCCAGTTCCGGATTGGTGCCTGATTGCAGCCGTCGATAGCCTTTCAGAAATAGTTGGTCGCCAAAATACACGGCGGTATTGCTCTGCTCCAGTGCCGGATGCTGCACCGGCGCATCGATTCCGGCTGCCAGCGCAGCATAAGCCCGGGTGGCACGAAATTCTGCGTTGCCCTTGCCGAACGGCAGGGTCAGCTCATTGGCAATTCCATTTACCAAAGCACGGCAAAAACGATCATCGCCAAACGCGCCGTAAAGAATGCCGGTGCGCGCTTTCTGGCGCACTCTGGCAAGTGTGAATGGTGCCAGTGCCTGCAGCCGTTCCGCGCCGTCGTCATCCTCCCAGGCAATGGCCAGTGGCAGAAAATACACTTGTGGCTCGATACCGGCACAATGCACTTCGATCAGGGTGAGCAGCCAATGGCCCTGGCCGGTGTCCCACTCGCCCTGCTCGATCAGTTCAACGCGCTCGATTGCATGCCCTTTTGCGGCAAACCAGCGCTTGCTGGTGAGGTAAGGAGCCAGCACCTGCTGCTGTAATTGGGTGCGTGTCTTGCTGGCGATGGCCTTGCGCACCGCACTGGCATCGTCTTTTTGGCCAAAAAAGGTACGCCAGCCCTCGACCATGACCAGCACCGGAAGCTCGGCGCGGGGGAGTAGATCCTCGTGCCAGTACGGTACTTCCGCGTTGGCGGTCAGACGGAAACCGTAATAGCCGTGGCCCTTGAGCGTGAGCAGATAAGGCAGTTCGCCAATCGGTGGAAAAGAAGCACGTCCCATCAATTCCACCGGCACGCACCCCTTGTAGGCGGAGAGGTCGAGCTCCACCGGCTGCGCGTTACGCGACAGGTTGGTCACGCACAGGATCGTCTCATCCTGCCATTCGCGCACGTAAGCCAGAATCTTGCGGTTACCCGGTTCCAGGATGAGGATCGAGCCGCGCCCGAAAGCGCGATAGTTTTTGCGCACCGCGATCAGGCGCTTGGTCCAGTTCAGCAATGACGAGGGACTGCGGCTTTGCGATTCCACATTCACCGATTCGTAGCCGTAGATCGGATCCATGATCGGTGGCAGGAACAGGCGTTGCGGATCGGCTCTGGAAAATCCGGCATTGCGATCCGGGCTCCATTGCATCGGCGTGCGCACGCCATTGCGGTCGCCGAGATAGATGTTGTCACCCATGCCGATTTCATCGCCGTAATAAAGAATCGGTGAACCGGGCAGCGTCATCAGCAGAAAATTCACCAGCTCGATCTTGTCGCGATGATTGTCCATCAGCGGTGCCAGACGGCGACGGATACCGACGTTGACGCGCATGCGCGGGTCGGCAGCGTACATCTGATACATGTAGTCACGCTCGGTATTGGTGACCATCTCCAGAGTAAGTTCGTCGTGGTTGCGCAGAAAGATCGCCCACTGGCAGTTGTCCGGAATGTCCGGGGTCTGCTTGGTGATCTCGACGATGGGATGGCGGTCTTCCTGGGCGACCGCCATAAAAATGCGCGGCATCACCGGGAAGTTGTAGGCCATGTGACATTCATCACCGTCGCCGAAATATTCGCGCACATCCTCCGGCCACTGATTGGCCTCCGCCAGCAACATACGATTTTTATAGTGCTGGTCGATGACGGCGCGCATCTGCCGGATTACCGCGTGGGTTTCCGGCAGGTTCTCGTTGGAGGTGCCTTCACGCACGCACAGATACGGGATGGCATCCAGACGCAGGCCGTCGACGCCGAGGTCGAGCCAGAAGCGCATGATGCGGATCACCGCCTTCACCACTTCCGGATTGTTGTGGTTAAGGTCGGGCTGGTGTGAGAAAAAACGGTGCCAGTAGTAAGCGCCGGCAACTTCGTCCCAGGCCCAGTTGGATTTTTCACTATCGGTAAAAATAATGCGGGTTTCCGGAAATTTCTTGTCGTCGTCACTCCACACATAGAAATTACGCTTCGATGATCCCGCCGGCGCGCGGCGCGCCGCCTGGAACCAGGGATGCTGATCGGAGGTATGGTTAATGACCAGTTCGGTGATTACTTTCAGACCGCGCCGATGCGCCTCACGTACGAAATTGCGCACATCGGCACGCGTACCGTAGTCCGGATAGACATTGTTGTAGTCGGAAATGTCATAGCCGTCATCTTTCATCGGCGAGGGATAGAACGGCAGCAGCCACAGCGTGTTGACACCGAGGTCCTGCAGATAGTCGAGTTTCTGGGACAGCCCGTTGAAGTCGCCAATGCCATTACCGTCACTATCAAAGAACGCCTTGACGTGCAGTTCGTAAATGATGGCGTCCTTATACCAGAGCGGGTCATTTGCCCAGTCTGGAGCACTCTGGTCCGGAAAAATGTCGCTGGGTAATGAATCGTTCATGTGGCCTGCCTCGTTACAGGAAATAATCGAAATCGCGTTCGCTGCGCAATTTACGCCGCAACAGCAGGATATGCACCGGGGACGATTGCGGATCGAGGCGCACGAAATTACGCGGCCCCTGCCACAGGAAACGCGCGCCGGAGAGCAAGTCATGCGCCTGATAGGTTTGTTCCGGTTCGACGCCTAACTCCTCCAGCGGTAACTCGATCCATCCCGACTGCGCATGGTGTGGATCGAGGTTGGCAACAACCACAACGGTGTTGACGTTGTCGTCTTCCGCGATACCCGATTTGCTGAAACACAGCAGCAAGTCGTTGTCGACTGGGTGAAAACGCAGGTTCCAGTCCGTTTGCAGTGCGGTGTTTTCCCTGCGGATGTGATTGAGGCGGGCAAGATAATCTTTCAGGCTGTCAGCCCGCTCAATATCCCAGTGCCGTACCTGGTACTTTTCCGAGTCGAGATATTCTTCGCCACCCGGCTCACGCGCGGTGCGCTCCATCAGTTCGTAGGCCGGGCCGTAAATGCCATAGGCCGCACCCAATGTGGCGGCGAGTGCGGCACGCAACATGAACGCCGGTCGGCCGCCATATTGCAGGAATTCGGGGAGAATGTCAGGAGTGTTGGGCCACAAGTTGGGACGAAAGTACTCACGCGATTCGTGCAATGCCAGTTCCGTGAAATATTCGGTGATCTCTTGCTTGGTATTGCGCCAAGTGAAATAAGTATAGGAGTAGGTGAAACCGAGCTTGGCCAGACGGTGCATGATCTTGGGTCGGGTAAATGCTTCCGCGAGGAATATCACTTGCGGATGGTCGCGCTTAATCTCACCGATCAGCCACTCCCACAGCGGAAACGGCTTGGTGTGTGGGTTGTCGACACGAAAAATGCTGATGCCCTGCACTATCCAGAATTCAAAAATGCTTTCCAGCTCCTGCCACAAGGCGCGCCAGTCTTCACATTCGAAGTCGAACGGATAAATATCCTGGTATTTTTTGGGCGGGTTTTCCGCATATTGCACGCTACCGTCCGGGCGCCAGCGAAACCAGTCTGGATGCTCGCGCACATAGGGATGATCCGGCGCACACTGGAAAGCAATGTCGAGTGCCGGTTCGATGCCAAGCTGGCGTGCCGCCCGTACCAGGCTGCGAAAATCCTCCAGCGTCCCGAGACGCGGGTGCACCGATTTGTGTCCGCCTTCGGCCGAACCGATTGCCCAGGGACTGCCGGGATCGTCCGGTCCGGGGTTGAGCGAATTGTTGGGGCCCTTGCGAAAAGCCATGCCGATGGGATGGATCGGCGGCAGATAAATTACATCAAAGCCCATTTCAGCAATGTAAGGCAGACGTTTTTCACACTCGGCGAAAGTGCCGTGGTCGCTATCCGTGCCGACGCAGGAGCGCGGAAAAAACTCATACCAGGCACTGAAGCGCGCACGCGCGGCGTCCACCACCACTTCCAGGATCTGCGCGTAGCGCGTCGGAAAGCACCGCTCGCCGTGCTCGGCCATGAGCTGCGTCAGCGAATCGCTCAATCCCGCCGTGCGCCCTTCGGCCACGGAAGGCGGTGTGTGCAGAAGCTTGGCAATGTGCGAGAGTTGCGCCACAGCAGCACCGTCTGCACGCTTGGCCGCAGCCCCGACCAGTTCGGCGCCGACTTGCAACGCGATGGTAATGTCCTGCTCATCCTCGCGCCGCGTCAAATCATGGCGCCAGGTCAGAAAGCGATCGACCCAGGCAAGCAGAGTGTATTGGTGACGGCCAATGGCAGTGACGTTGAAACTGCCTTGCCAGCGGTCATTCCCCAGCTTGCGCATCGGTACTTCCTGCCATGCTTCGCTACCAGCCCCGCGATGCAACAGCAGGCAGCGAAGCGCGTCGTGACCATCCGAGAAAATATCGGCTTCCACGATAACCTGCTCGCCGATGCAGCGTTTGATCGGGAAGCGCCCTCCTTCCACTTCCGGCTTGACGCGTTCAATCACAGCTCTGGGGCGACCCTCAAGTTGCTTAAGATCATTCACGGTTTTGCTCCTTGTGCGCCGCCAGCACCTTCAGATATACCACACTCAACGGCGGCAGCGTGAGCGCCAGAGAGTGGTGGTGTCCCTGCGCCGCTACCGGCGCGGCTTCGACCCCGCCCATATTACCCATACCGCTGCCCGCGTAAATCCCGGCATCACTGTTGAGAATTTCCTGCCAGTAACCACCGTTTGGCACCCCCACCACATAGTTGAGCCGTGGCAGCGGTGTGAAGTTGAAAACTGCCAGCACGGTATCTTCGGGGTGGCGGCCATGGCGCAGGAAGCTGATGATGCTTTCTTCCCAGTCATGGAAATCAATCCAGGCGAAGCCGTCCGCGGAAAAATCCTTTTCGTAGAGTGCCGGTTGCGTCCGGTAGCAACGGTTCAAGTCGCCCAACCAGCGCTGCACGCCGGCATGCAGGGGATATTGCAGGACGTGCCATTCGAGGCTTTCATCGTGCTGCCATTCGCGTTTCTGCCCGAATTCGCCGCCCATGAACAGCAGCTTCTTGCCCGGATGCGCCCACATATAGCCGTATAACAGACGCAGATTGGCGAATTGCTGCCACTCGTCCCCGGGCATTTTGCCGATCAGCGCGCCCTTACCGTGCACCACTTCATCGTGCGACAGTGGCAGCAGGAAATTTTCTGTGAACGCGTACCAGATGCTGAAAGTGATTTGGCCATGATGGTATTTTCGGAATACCGGATCCTGCTGGAAATACTCCAGCGTGTCGTGCATCCAGCCCATATTCCACTTCATTCCGAAGCCCAGTCCGCCGACATAAGTGGGGCGTGACACCATCGGCCAGGCGGTGGATTCTTCGGCGATGACCTGCACATCCGGGTGATCACGATATACCGCCTCATTGAGCATGCGCAAAAAGATGATTGCTTCCAGATTTTCCCGACCGCCGTGCACATTGGGTATCCACTCCCCTTCCTTGCGCCCGTAGTCGAGGTAGAGCATGGAAGCGACGGCGTCCACACGCAGCCCGTCGAGGTGGTAATAATCAAGCCAGTACAGCGCGCTCGACAGCAGGAATGCGCGCACCTCGTTGCGACCATAATTGAAAATGGCGCTGTTCCATTCGGGATGGAAGCCTTTGCGCGGATCGGCGTGTTCGAACAAGTGAGTGCCGTCGAAGTAGGCCAGGCCGTGCTCGTCGCTGGGGAAGTGCGATGGCACCCAGTCCAGAATCACGCCGATGCCGGACTGATGCAGGTGGTCGATCAAATACATGAAATCCTGCGGCGTACCCTGGCGCGCGCTGGGCGCAAAATAGCCGGTGGTCTGGTAGCCCCACGAGCCGTAAAAAGGATGTTCGGTGATCGGCAGCAGTTCGATATGAGTGAAGCCCAGTTCCTGCACGTGCGCGGCGAGCAGCGGCGCCAGCTCCCGGTAGCTGAGTGAGCGGTTGTCTTGTTCCGGCACGCGCCGCCATGAACCGAGGTGCACTTCATAAATGGAGATTGGCGCGTCGAGCGCGTTGGCGCGGCCTCGCTTGCTCATCCACTCCGCGTCGTTCCATTGATAATCCAGATTCCAGACACGCGATCCGGTACGCGGCGGCAGTTCCGCACAGAATGCGTAAGGGTCGGCCTTGTCCACCGCATAACCCAGGTGGCGGGAAATAATGTGGTATTTGTAGCACGCACCTGCAGCGACGCCGGGAACAAATCCCTCCCAGATGCCGGAGTCGTCCTGGTGCGGCAACAGTGGATGGGCGGATTTGTTCCAGTCGTTAAAATCCCCGGTCACTGCAACCGATTGTGCGTTCGGTGCCCATACCGCGAACTGTGTTCCCTCGACCCCGGCCAGAGTGCATAGGTGAGCCCCCAGCTTCTCATGCAGATGTCCATGCGTTCCTTCGCGGAACAGATAGATGTCCTGACCGGTGAGTAAGCTGTGCGTCACTGTGCCTTCATTTTCAGATAATACCGTGGGCATTGTGATCTCCAGTTCTGAGAATTATGCGGTAAGTCGCACAAATTCGTCTTGTCGCTGCAAGGGCTGCTGGAAAGCCGTCCATATTTCCCATAGCAGGAATAAGTTCGGATGAAGGCTGGCAAATCTGAGTGATTGAACCTGAGTTTCGGCTCGATCCGGGGGGGTGAATATTCTTGCTGTTCTGTCCTTGCCAGTCATTCCTTAAGCTGTTTACCGGCTACTGTAGAGCATGAACTTGACGCGCCTTGCCGGGTGCGACAGTGCGGGCATTATAGCTCAACCATCTTCCACGCATCAAATTGCTGGCTGGTAAATCGCTGACTGGATACTCTCATGTAAGTCTAAAACAGGTAATTTCAGTATGCTGATAAAAAGCACGAAAACCGCATCAACACTGGAGAGCAGCTTTAACCAGGTTACATTTTGGCTACGCGACAAAAGGTGCTGTGTACAAAGCACGGTGTTTCATCGTCACGGAATAGACTTTCCAAAGCTGAACACCGGTGAAAGCGTCATAAGGGCCATAAAAAGGCAGTCAGCATTCTCTGAAGTAGCTATCCAATTCTGCTCTATTCATTCCACATAGCAGTTAGTAAATATTTAATATCGTTATTTCAATATTTGTTGTAGTATTGACGTATGGACAAATTCACTGCAACTTCAGTTTTTGAATCTCTCTCTTCCGGCGTGCGGCTGGACGTGTTCCGGCTACTGGTCAAGCAGGGGATGGAGGGCATGGTGGCGGGCGAAATTGCAGCAACGCTCGGCGTGCCGCCCACTAATCTTTCATTTCACCTGAAAGCGCTGACTCAGGCGCGACTGGTTACCGTGGAGCAGGAAGGACGCTACCAGCGCTATCGGGCGAATATCCCGTTAATGCTGGATTTAATTGCTTATCTGACCGACGAATGTTGCGCGGGTAATCCCCAGCAATGTGCCGGCCTGCGCCCGGAGTCAATCTGCGGTTCCACCAGCACCGCATAACCCATTCGCCCGCCGGTTGGCACATGAAGGCATTACGACCACAGGCTATTACAGCAAGTTTGGGGACGATGTTCGCTTAATTTAACTCAAGGAGATTTTTCATGAAAATTATTCAAGTATATGACCCTGCCCTGTGCTGTAGCACTGGCGTGTGCGGAGTGGACGTAGATCAGCAACTGGTCAATTTTTCTGCCGACCTAGAATGGGCCAAACAAAACGGCGCACAGATCGTGCGTTTCAATCTGGCGCAGCAGCCGCTGGAGTTTGCGAATAATCTACTGGTGCGAGGATTTCTGGAACGTTCAGGTCAGGAAGCTTTACCGCTGATTCTGGTTGATGGCGAATTCGCCTTGGCCGGGCGCTACCCAAACCGCGCTGAACTGGCACGCTGGGCTGGTATCGCCGAAGCCGCGGCTGAAACAAAACCCGCAAGTGCCTGCGGTAGCGCTAGCAAATGCTGCTGAACCAGCCCCAATCAATCAGGAGTATTTGCCATGAAATTTCTCGATCAGCCTCCGCGTTTTCTTTTCTTCACCGGCAAGGGTGGCGTCGGTAAAACTTCCATTGCCTGCGCCACAGCAATTCAACTGGCTGAGGCGGGGAAACAGGTACTACTGGTCAGTACCGATCCCGCTTCCAATGTCGGGCAGGTGTTCGGTATCAGCATCGGTAATCACATCACGACGATTCCAGCCGTGCCGCGACTGTCCGCGTTGGAAATCGATCCGCAGGCCGCCGCGCAAGCTTATCGTGACCGTATCGTCGGTCCGGTGCGTGGCCTGCTGCCGGATGCGGTGGTGAAAGGCATCGAAGAACAGCTCTCCGGTGCTTGCACCACCGAGATTGCGGCATTCGACGAATTCACCGCGTTACTCACCGACTCTGACCTGACCAAAGCTTACGATCACATCGTTTTTGATACCGCACCGACCGGACACACTATTCGCATGTTGCAATTGCCGGGAGCCTGGAGCGATTTTCTGGAGGAAGGCAAAGGTGATGCCTCCTGCCTCGGTCCCTTGGCTGGCCTGGAAAAACAAAGGGAACAGTACAAGGCCGCTGTCGATACCCTGACCGACGCAAGCAAGACGCGCCTGATTCTGGTGGCGCGTGCCCAACAAGCCACGTTGCGCGAAGTGGCACGGACACGCGAAGAGCTCGCCGCCATCGGGCTTACCCGCCAATACCTGGTCATCAATGGCATCCTGCCCTCTACCGAAACCACCAACGATCCGCTGGCTGTCGCTGTATATGAGCGGGAACAGACCGCGCTGCATGCCATTCCCGAAGCACTGCGCACTTTGCCGCGCGATCTGGTAACGCTCAAACCGTTCAATATGGTTGGCCTTGATGCATTACGCCACTTGCTGGCCGATACGCCGGTTGGCGGAAAAGCCGTGGTGGATGTACCCATTGAACTGGGCGAACCCGGCCTGTCCGAACTGGTCGATGTGATTGCCGCAGACGGTCATGGCCTGGTCATGTTGATGGGCAAAGGTGGCGTTGGCAAGACCACGCTGGCTGCGGCAATTGCGGTCGAGTTGGCGCAGCGTGGTTTGCCGGTGCATCTCACCACCTCCGACCCTGCGGCACACCTGACCGAAACGCTGGAAGGTGCGCTGGACAACCTCACCGTCAGTCGTATCGACCCGCACACCGAGACCGAACGTTACCGTCAGCATGTGCTGGAGACCAAGGGCGCGAACCTCGATGCGCAAGGCCGTGCCTTGCTGGAAGAAGACCTGCGCTCGCCCTGCACCGAAGAAATTGCCGTGTTTCAGGGCTTCTCGCGCGTCATCCGTGAAGCTGGTAAAAAGTTCGTGGTGATGGACACCGCACCGACCGGGCACACTTTGCTGCTGATAGATGCCACCGGTGCCTATCACCGCGAGGTTGCGCGCCAGATAAGCAGCACCAGCAACTTGCACTACACCACACCGATGATGCAATTGCAGGACAGCAAGCAGACCAAGGTGCTGATCGTGACCTTGGCCGAAACCACGCCGGTGCTGGAAGCCGCCAATTTGCAAGCCGACCTGCGGCGCGCGGGAATTGAGCCTTGGGCATGGATCATCAACAACAGCGTCGCCGCAACTCCTGTCCTCTCACCCTTGTTGCGTAGCCGTGCGGCCAACGAGATTCGCGAAATCGCGAACGTTGCCGAACAACATGCGCAGCGTTATGCGGTAGTGCCGATGCTGAAAGAAGAACCGATTGGTGTGCAACGCTTACAAGCACTAGCTGGCGGATAAATTGCCACCAGAACAGATTGTTCTAAAAATGAAGTGCCGGAATCAAAAGTGAAGCCCATGAGTGAGCAATGCAGGGCCGCCGCAGTCGCTATGCGCCATCAAAAGTCATTCGCTTGAAAATGCTGGGTGTCTTCAGCTCGGCCTTATGTAAAGCTTGGCCGATGAAGAGACTGTTATTCAAACGTCGATATCCTGCCTCAGTCGAGAGAGTACTTGCTCTGCCGTAACAAATCCCTCGGCCAGTGGTTTTATCTCGCCATCATGCTCCAGCAACAGTGTCGGAAAGGAGCGTACGCCCCATTGCCGGGAACGAATAAATTCCTGCTGAACCGCCTGCAGGGCTTCCGGCGAATCGAACAGGGCGTGAAATTCATCAAAATCCAGTGCCAGACGGGCGCAGATGCTGGCGTAGAAATCCACTGCACTGGGGTCCTGTCCCTCTACATAGAACTTGTGCTGGATCGCTGAGAAGAATTTCAACACGATTGAGTTCGGCAGGTGGTTGCGGGTCTGGAGCAGCTTAACGGTCACCACGGCGCGGCAGGCAGGTTCGGTGTCATAATCGAAATGTGCTGCATCCAGTAGCGTGAAACCAAAGGGTTGTCCGGTGGCCTGGGCGATGTGCTGCCATTCGTTGCGCAGAAAGTCCTTGAACGCCGCGTTCCACGGATCGCCGCCGCCCGCCCGCAGGCCACCCATGGTAATCGAGAATTCGATGCCTTGCGCTTCGCAGAAAACCTCTACTGCGGCAACGGTGGGTGAGATACCCCAGCACCAGGAGCACATCGGGTCGCCAATATAGTGGACGGCCCAGCCGTGGCGCGCAGCAGGCGCGGCGGAATCAGCGGGCTTGTCCAGGTCGGGTAACAGGCAGGCGCCTGTGACGGGATCACACTTCATCATGGTCGGGAACTCCTTCGGTTAGCTGCGCGCTTCAGGTCTCGCAGAGATATGTCAGCATTATTCAGAGATACCCTAGCAGCCTGTCGGACTTAACACTCAAAAACCCCCACACAGAATATGCGGCATAACGGTATAATGCGCTTGTTATTCATACGGTTATGATACATCACATGAGTCGCTTCCAGCCCATTATACG